>X4_Red_Fox__coassemble_26_pt1 | contig 79331 bp, 83 predicted proteins | sample X4_Red_Fox__metabat2_low_PE_004 | metagenome-assembled genome bin X4_Red_Fox
TCCTGGAGAAAACTTTTTGTTTTTTCTTCTGTCTACTTGACAGGGAGCGGTTCAATTTCGCAGCAGCCCTTTTTGCAGGAGGAAAGCGATTTGGGTTAGGATTTGCCCAGAGAAAGGAAGGCGGCAGGGTCCATGGGTTCATCCTGGCAGGTGACGCTGAAATGGACGTGGCTGCCCAGGGTGCTTTCCACCAGGGCGGTGGTTCCGGCGTGACCGATGACGTCCCCCATGGCGACTTGGTCACCGGGCTTTACGGGGATGTCCTTGGCCAGGCTGGCATAGCAGGTGGTGTAGCCGTCCTGGTGGCGGATGACCACGGTGCTGCCCAGGGCTTCGTCTTCGTAGACGGTGTATACCTCACCGTCGGCAGCGGCGCATACCGGGGCACCGTCCTCGGCGGCCAGGTCAACGCCATTGTGCACCCGCCAGTCCCGGGTGGTCTGGTTATAGCTCAGGGCTTCCATGGAATAGCCGCTGATGGCCTGGCCGGACACCGGGGATGTGGTTCGCAGGGGCTTTTTTGCCGGCGGCTGGGTGGTGGCTGGGGGAGCGGATGGGGTGGTGGCGGCGGGCTGGGGCTGGGTGGCAAGGACGGGAATGTCCTGGGTGCCGCCGGCAGTGCCCACGGGGATATCCTGGGTTTCTTGGATGGAGACTTCCTCCGGTTTGTTTGCGCTGCGGTAATACCAATAGCCGGTGATTCCGATGGCTGCTGCACATACGATCAGGGCGATGTAGTAGCCCTTTCCGGCAAAACCACGGCTTGGCTGTTTGTTTTCACTCATGCGTTAAGCACCTCCGAAGCTGAGTATTGCCCCGGGGGTGGGAAAATAAACCGGGAATGGAAAAAATTTTTGGAAAGTTGCTCTGTTTGGGGCAACTTTCTTTTGTTTTGCAGGCAGGGTTGAAAGGAGGAACGCCATGCAAAGCAGAAAAAAGACGCTCAAAGAGCGAATCAAGGCAGGGGATGTGGGGCGGCGGGATGTGGTGCGGCGGCTGGCGGAGCTGGCCTTCGGCCGGGTAAACGACTGCGTGAAGCTGGCGCTGGGAGAGACGGAGGCTCTGGACGGGCTGGATCTGAGCCTGCTCAGCGAGGTCAAGCGCAATGAGAAGGGGCTGGTGGAGGTGAAGCTGATCGACCGGCTGCAGGTGCTCCGGCAGCTGGCAGAGGCAGCCCAGGAGGAGCGGGACGGCGTGGAGGGGCTGCTCCAATCCCTGGGGGCGGGGAAGGAGGAGGCGTGAGATTCTCGGAAAAGCAGCGGCAGGTGCTGACCTGGTGGATGCCGGACAGCCCCCATGCCCAGCGGGAGGCTATCTTCTGCGATGGGGCGGTGCGCTCCGGCAAGACCCTGGCCATGGGGCTGGGATTTTTCCTGTGGGCCATGCACAGCTTTCGGGGGCAGATGTTCGGCCTGTGCGGCAAGACCATCGGCTCCCTGCGGCGCAATGTGGTGGCGGTGGTGGCCCCTATGGTGACGGCGCTGGGGATGCAGGTGCAGGAAAAGCGCAGCGAGAATCTGCTGCTGGTGCGCTGGCGGGGACGGGAAAACCGATTCTACCTCTTTGGCGGACAGCATGAGGGGTCGGCTGGACTGATCCAGGGCGTGACCTTTGCCGGGGTGCTGCTGGATGAGGCGGCGCTGATGCCCAGAAGCTTCGTCGAGCAGGCCTGTGCCCGGTGCTCGGTGCCGGGCAGCCGCCTGTGGTTTAACTGCAATCCTGCCGGGCCTACCCACTGGCTGTACACCCAGTGGGTACAGCAGGCGGCGGAAAAGAACTGTCTGCGGCTGCACTTTACCATGGCGGACAACCCCTCCCTGACGGAGAAGGTGCGCAGGCGCTATGAGCGGCTGTATGACGGGGTGTTCTACCAGCGGTATGTGCTGGGGCTGTGGGTGCAGGCGGAGGGACGGGTGTACGATTTCTTCACGGCGGATATGGCGGCGGCTGTGCCCCGGCAGTGCGACCGGTGGTACATCTCCTGTGACTATGGCACGGTGAATCCCACCTCCATGGGACTGTGGGGGCGCTGGGACGGGGTGTGGTACCGGGTGAAGGAATTTTACTTCGACTCCCGCAGGGAGGGTCGGCAGATGACCGACGGGGAATACGCCCAGGCTCTGGCGGAACTGGCAGGAGACAGGCCCATTCAAGCGGTGATCGTGGATCCGTCGGCGGCCAGCTTCCTGGAGGTGCTGCGCCGGAGCGGGTGGCGGGTGAAGAAAGCCCGCAACGATGTGCTGGGAGGCATCCGGCACACCAGCGAGCTGCTGAAACAGGGGAAAATCAGCATTTGCACCACCTGCGGCGACTGCCTGCGGGAAATGGAGGAATATGTATGGGATCTGCGCTGCGGCAGCCGGGACCAGGTGCGCAAGGAGCACGACCACGCCATGGACGATATGCGCTACTTTGTCTCCACAGTGCTGACCGGCGGCGGGCAGGGGCCGGTGGTGCTGGCGGTGGAGCGGCGGACGTGAGAAAGGAGCGAATGGATTGAAACGGAAGAAGAAAGAGGGCGGGGCGGTGGCGGCGGTGTGCCAGCTCCGGGGCGGGCAGGTGCATCCCTTTGGGGCCATGCGCACCTTTACGCCCCTGGGCGGCGGAGAGGAGCAGGTATACCGGCAGATGCGGGAGGCCATCCCGGTGCTGGATGCGGCAGTGGGGAAAATGGTGCGGCTGTGCGGCGGATTCGAGGCACGGTGCCGGGATGCCGGTGCGCAGCAGCGGCTCAACGCATTTCTGCGTACCATGCCCTGCGGCCGGGGGCAGATGGGCATTGAGAGCTTCCTCAGCGGCTACTTGGACAGCCTGCTGACCTATGGCCGGGCTGTGGGGGAGCTGGTGGTGGCCGGTGGGCACCTGCGGGCGGTGTGCTGGGGAGATGTGACCAGCCTGGAAGTGCAGGAGGGGGACAATCCCCTGGAAATGGTGCTGTGGGGCCGGGATGCCCACGGGGTGATGCGGCCGCTGCCTTATCAGCATCTGCTGCTGTTTACCTCCATGCACCCGGAGCCGGGGCATCCGTATGGGGTGAGCATGTTCCGGGGGATGCCGTTTCTGGCGGATATCCTGCTGAAAATCTACCACACCATTGGGGTGAACTGGGAACGGGCGGGAAATATCCGATACAGCGTCACCTGCGGCGGGGAAAATCTGGACCCGGCGGCTGCTCAGGAGCGGGGACGGCTGGTGGCCCAGGAGTGGAGCAAGGCCATGGAGGACAGCCAAAACGGCACGGTTCGGGACTTTGTGGCGGTGGGGGATGTGCAGATCAAGGTTATCGGCGGAGAGGCCCCCATTCTGGACTCCCAGGTGCCGGTGCGGCAGATTCTGGAACAGCTGGTGGCAAAAACCGGGCTGCCGCCCTTCCTGCTGGGGCTGAATTGGAGCACCACCGAGCGGATGAGCACCCAGCAGGCGGATCTGCTGACCTCGGAGCTGTGGGCGCTGCGGCGGATGGTGGAGCCGGCGATGGGAAAAATCTGCCGCACCTTCCTGGCTCTGGAAGGGCTGGACGACCAGGTGGAAATCGTGTGGGACGACATCAGCTTGCAGGACATCACCCAGGAAGCTCAGGCGGCACTGTATCAGGCCCAGGCGGAAAAATGCCGGGCAGAAGCAAAGGAGGAATGAGGTTTGGAAATTCGGAAGGAGGCCCAGGCCGGGGTTGGCGGTGCGCCCAGCGCCATGCAGCTGGAAAAAATCAATGCCCTGGCCAAGGCCCGGCTGAACGGGAAGCAGGTGTATGTGTTCTCCCTGCGGCTGTGCGACGACCAGATGGACCGGGATTTTGAGCGGTTCGACACCCAGGCTCTGCCGGAGCTGGCCCGGATGTTTCTGGGAAAAACCGGCATTGTGGATCACCAGTGGTCTACGGAAAAGCAGGTGGCCCGGATTTTTGAGACCCAGGTGGTGAAGGAGGGCTCTGTCAGCTACATCAAAGCCTGGGCCTATATCCGCCGGGGCGGGGCCAATGAGGAAACCATTGCGGACATTGAGGCGGGTATCAAAAAGGAGGTGTCCGTGGGCTGCGCCATGGGCCAGGCGGTGTGCTCCATCTGCGGCGGGGAATACGGTACCTGCGGCCACGGCAAGGGGCAGAGCTATGACGGCCAGGTGTGCTGCGCCATTTTGCGCCAGCCTGTGGATGCGTATGAATTTTCCTTCGTGGCGGTGCCGGCCCAGCGGGAGGCCGGGGTGCTGAAGGCCATGGGGCGCGGACAGAAGCGGCTGAAGGAGCTGGCGGAACAGTTCGGCGCCCAGGGAGAATACCAGGCGCTGAAGCAGCAGGCGGCGCTGGGGCAGCGCTACCGGAAGGAATTGGAGGATGCTGTGGTGCGGCTGGGGCTGAGCCTGGAGCTGGGCTTGCAGGAGCCGGTGCTGCGGCGGCTGGCCCAGTGCGCCGGGGCAGAGGACCTGACGGCGGTGAAGGCGGCCTGGCAGGAGCGGCTGGAACAGCTGATGCCGGTGGTGACCCAGCTGGGCGGCCAGCTGGAACGCAGCGCAGAAGTGGAAAGCGGATTTTTGATTTGAGAATTTAGGAGGTACAAACGATGGGTTATGAAAATCTGAAACTGGAAAAGGGCATGTATCGCCAGGAGGGTATGAGCTTTACCCAGGTGCTGGAATCTCTGGACCCCAGCGAAAACTACCGGGGCACGGCATTGGAAGGGACGGATGCCTTCCAGCGGCAGCTGAAACGCTTCGGCATTCGGGCCAAGGGCGCCGGGTCCTCCCCGGTGGAGAAGTTCTTCCGCACCATGGACTCGGCGGTGCTGTTCCCGGAGTACATCGCCCGGACGGTGCGCCAGGGTATGGAGGAGCAGGACATCCTGCCGGAGATCGTGGCAACTACCACGGTGATCGACTCCATGGACTACCGCTCCATTTACTCCAATCCCACCGACGACGACAAGGCGCTGAAGGATGTGGAGGAAGGTGCGGCCATCCCCGAAACCGAGGTGAAGACCAAGGAGCACCTGGTGAAGCTGAGCAAGCGGGGACGGATGCTGGTGGCTTCCTATGAAGCGCTGCGGTTCCAGAAGCTGGATCTGTTCGGCGTGATGCTGCGGCAGATCGGCAGCTACATCCAGAAGCAGCAGCTGGCCGATGCGGTGAAGGTGCTGCTCCAGGGTGACGGCAACGAAAATCCCGCGGTGCAGTTCACCGTGGGCACCAGCCCCATCTCCGGCACCAAGGGAAATCTGGGCTATGACCAGCTGGTGGAATTCTGGGGGCAGTTTGACCCCTACACCATGAACACCCTGCTGTGCTCCACAGCCACCATGACCAAAATGCTGAAAATTCCCGAACTGCAAAACCCTATGACCGGCCTGAATTTCCAGGGTACCGGCAAGCTGACCACCCCGCTGGGTGCCCGGCTCCACCGCACCAGCGCCGTGGCGGATGGGGTGATCATCGGTCTGGACAATCGGTACGCACTGGAACTGGTGCGGGCGGGAGATGTGCTGGTGGAGTATGACAAGCTCATCGACCGCCAGCTGGAACGGGCGGCTATCAGCGCCATTTCCGGCTTCGGCAAAATCAGCGACGATGCGGCCAAGGTGCTGAACGTATGACGCTGACGGAGCAGGTGTATGCCCAGGCGGCGGCCTTGGCGGGGACGATGACGGAGAGCCAGCAGGGGCTGATGCAGGTGCTGTGCACCGGGGCGGTGAGCTACGTCACCGCCCGGCTGAAGCCGGAGGTGTCCCAGCAGAGCTGCCAGCAGGCGCTGGTCATGGCGGCGGCGCTGTACGCCCTGGCGGGCTATCAGGCGGCGGCCGGGACCGCAGATCTGCGGGAATTCCGGGCAGGTGACCTGACGGTGAAGCAGGGCGGCGCTGCCCAGAGCCGTCAGGCGCTGCTGGAACAGGTGCAGGCGCTGATGGCCCCCTACTGGCGGGATGGCCTTTGCTTTCTGGGGGTGTGACATGGAACAGACGGCGGCAGGAATTTTCAGCCGGTTCGGCACGGACCTGGTGATCTCCGGGGAGACGGGGCAGCGGCAGGTGCGGGGATTTTTCCGGGCGGTGAATGCCAAAAGCTGGCAGGGCATGGAAAGCCAGGCGACGCTGCTGGGTGAGATCTCCCGGGGGCAGTATCTCTACCTGGGGCCGTCGGCGGTGATGGTGCAGGAGGGAGACGTGCTGATACTGGGAGGACGGCAGTATGTGTTCCGCCGGGTGGAGGCGTATTATTTTGGCAACCAGCCTGTATACCGGTGGGGGCTGTGCGTGGAAAAGGGAGTGAACGACACATGGGGTACTCAATCCTAGAGCTGGTGCTGCGGCAGCTGCGGCAGGAGGGCTTTGCGGCGGATGCGGCATATCCGGGGCAGAAATTTCCCAAGGTGCATGGCACGGTGGTGGCGGTGCACATCGACCAGGTGGAGCGGGCGAAACTGACGGTGACGGTATCGGTAAACGTGCTGTGCCCGGCGGCCCAGGGAGGCACGGCCTGCGAAGTGGAGGCGCTGAAGGTGACGGAGGTGCTGCGCTGGATGGGGGCGGCGTGCGTGCAGAACGGATGCCGGTATGACGGCATTGCCCAGGTGTATGTGGTGGAGGTGCTGGCTACCTTTGCCGGTGTGACGGAGGAGGACAGCTGCCGGATCTGGCCGGGATTTTACATCTATCTCAACGAAACCCTTCAGAAGTTTGCCGTGGCCTTTACCGAGGAGGAACTGACCGGGGCGGAGGCGGCCTATGCCATGGGCCAGGCGGCCCCGGTGGGCATCCGCCAGGGGCAGCAGGTGCGCAAATTGTATCTGGAGGAGCTGATCCCCGCCGGGTCCCCGGAGGAGCCGGAGCCGGAAGGGGAATTCCAGATGCGGCTGGTCACCAGCCTGAAAACCCAGCGCTACACCGGCTGCCGGTGGGTGAGCGTGCGCCGGGAATTTACCCAGCAGGGGCTACGCAGGATTCGCCAGGGCATTGCCCTGGGCCGGGAGGAGGTGGAAACGTAAGTGGGATTTCTGAGCTACAAAACCTTCGTCTGGCCCCAAAACCCGGACACCTACCAGGAGACGGTGGAGCGGGAGCCGAAATACTTTACCATGGACGGCGAGGTATACTATGACGGCATGGGGCCGCTGCAGCGGAAAATCACCGGCAGCGGGGTGTTCTATGGCCCGGGGGCCTTTGCACAGTTCCGAAAGCTGCTGGCCCTGGCAGAGGAAAGCACGCCGGGAAATTTGGAGCACCCGGTTTGGGGCATCCGCTACTGCTATCTCACCGGGCTGGAAATGACCCAGCAGCCGGAGCCGGAATGCGTCCACTATCGCTTCCAGTTCACCGGGGCGCTGGAAAACGGCACGGTGCCGAAGTAGAGAAAGGAAAAGACGTCCCTCTGTGTGCATGCGCCTACAGAGGGACGTTCTGTTATTGGGGGGGTGGGGCGGCGTGATTTTGGAGAATGGATCGCCACGTCGCTTCGCTCATCGCAAGGACGGTTTTTGGGCCTTTTGATAGTTTGATCCCCCTCTGTATGCAGCAGCTGCACAGAGGGGGATTTTTTGGGTTATAAAAGGTCCTGGTTTTCTTTCAGGAATTGGGCGGTGTCCTCGTCGGAGAGGTGGCAGAAGAAGTCCTCGGGGTAGGGCGTATCCACGTAGCCGCTTAAAATACGGTCCGGGCAGTCGTAGCCCAGCTTTCTGGCGATGTGGACGGCAAAATCGTTAAAGGCACTGCCGATTGCCGTGACAATGTTCCCATCCTCCACAACAGGTTGGGACGTGAAATTTTCTTCTTCTATAAAGGGAAGGGCTGTGCGCATTTCCACAAACAGGGAGTTGGTGTACTTCTTGCCTTTCAGCAGTCCGGCCTGGGCCAGGAAGATGGGGCCGGAGCAGATGGCACCGATCAAAAAATCGGTATTGCCGGAGAACTGCTTCAGAAAGCGCTCAATGGCAGGTGTGCGAATGGGTTCGCTCCAGTCGCTGCATCCCGGAAGAATCAGGCAGTCATAATCCTCGGTGGAAAATTCGTCGCAGGTTTTGGCCGGGACGACACGGATGCCTTCCTCACTTTTTACGGGGGAGCGGTCGACGGAGAGAACGTCTGTGCAGGTGTCGTAATCCCAACGGAACAGGTACATCAGATTGGTAACTTCCTGCAAGCTGAATTCGGGGTAGACCAGAAGAGCAATGCGCTTTTTCATAAATACCTCCCATATATAACGACCAAGGGTGAATCCGACGGGGGCAGAATACAGGCGTTACGCCTGGAAGAAGGTGACCAGGCCGTAGACCAGGATGACGGCGACGATGACCGGCAGGACGTAGGTCATGTACGGGCGCATCCACTTGGCGATTTTCAGGCCGGTGCCCTCGTTGGCTTCGGCCATGAACTTCTTCCAGCCCCAGCCGTAGCGGCTGGTGCAGAAGAGGATGAATACCAGGCTGCCGAAGGGCAGCAGCAGGTTGCTGACCAGGAAGTCCTCGGTCTCCTGAAAGTCATGGCCGGGGATGGGGTGGACGTTCTTCCACACGTTGTAGCCCAGCAGGCAGGGCAGGCTCAGCAGGAAGATGCCAATGCAGCAAACCAGGCAGGTCTTCTTCCGGGACCAGTGGGTCAGCTCGCTGATGCAGCAGACAATGTTTTCAAACACTGCCAGCACCGTGGAGAAGGCGGCGAAGCTCATGAAGATGAAGAACAGGCTGCCCCACAGACGGCCCAGCGGCAGGTGGTTGAACACATTGGGCAGGGTCATGAAAATCAGGGGAGGGCCGGAAGTGACGTCCACATTGTAGGCAAAGCAGGCGGGGAAGATGATCAGGCCGGAGCACAGGGCCACCAGGGTGTCCAGAGCGCAGACCCGGACGGCCTCGCCCATGAGGGCATGGTCCTTGCCGATGTAGCTGCCGAAGATGGCCATGGCGCCGATGCCCAGGCTCAGGGTGAAGAAGGACTGGTTCATAGCGCCCACGATCACGTTGCCTACGCCCACTTCCTGAATCCGCTCCAGGTCGGGCACCAGGTAGAACTTGGCGCCCTCTGCGCCGCCGGGGAGGAAGATGCTGTTGACGGCCAGAGCCAGCATCAGCACGATGAGAGCCAGCATCATCCATTTGGTGACCCGCTCCAGGCCCTTCTGCACACCCTTGGAGACGATGAAGAAGCCGACTACCACCACGATGCCCATATAGACCATCATGGTGACGGGATCAGCCAGCATGGCGGAGAACTGGGCATCCACACCGGCGGTGTCCATGCCGGCAAAGGCGCCGGTGGCGGTCTGGACGAAGTATTGCAGCATCCAGCCGGCGACGGTGGTGTAGAACATCATCAAAATGACATTGCCCACCAGGCACAGGTAACCGTGGAAGCGCCAGGGGGTGCCGGGCTTCAGGGCCTGGTACATTTTCAGCGGGCTTTTCTGAGCGGCACGGCCCATGGCAAACTCCATGGTCAGGGTGGGCACGCCCAGGATCAAAAGGAACAGCAGATAGACCAGCACGAAGGCGCCGCCGCCGTACTGTCCTGCCATCCAGGGGAATTTCCAAACATTTCCAATGCCAATGGCGCAGCCTGCGCTGATGAGCAGAAAGCCCAGCCGGCTGCCAAGGTGTTCGCGGTGCATGATTCGATTCCTCCAAAACCATAAAATATGAACAAATTATAACGGATGGTTTCCCAAATGTCAATCGAGATATGTCCCATTTTTTGGGGGAAACAGGCGTTTTGGCAAATAAATGGAAAAAATATCTGGCAATGTCAGCAACAGGCGGACAGAGAAAAGGGAATGTCCATTTCATAAAGACGGGGCAGGCGTTCACAGGGCGTTAACATTTCCACTATTTACTTTTTTGCGGGGCAATGGTATAATACATCGGTAAAAGCGAAAGGAGGCAGAAGATTTGCGCCAATTTTTTGAAGAATTAAAAGATTTCCGGAAGAAGGGCGACATGTTCCTGCTGGTGCTGTGCCTGATCGTGGCGGGCTTCGGCCTGGTGTGCATTACCAGCGCCACGTCGGCGGCTAAATTCGACGGAAACTTCCGATATATTGCCATCCAGTCCGCATCCATTTTCATCGGCGTGTGCGCCTATGCGTTCTTTTCGTCGCTGGACGTGGACTTCCTCTCGGAGCACCGGGGGCTGATGGTGGCGTTCAACTGCTTTTTGCTGATGCTGCTGATCACACCGCTGGGTACCGACAATAACTCCGGCAACCGAAGCTGGATCGACCTGGGCGTGATCATGGTGCAGCCGGCGGAAATCTGTAAGATCACCTACATCCTCATCATGGCTTCCGTAATGTCCTCTCACCAGAACACCATTTCCCACCCGGTTTCCGTGGTGCACATGTGCTTTCATTTGATGCTGCTGGTGGGCCTGAACCTGGCGCTGTCCAGTGACATGGGCGTGTCTCTGATTTTCGTGTTCATCTTCATCGGCATGGCCTTTGCCGGCGGCGTGAGCCTGTGGTGGTTTGCCCTGGCGCTAACGGGAATCGGCGTGGCGTTTCCCATTCTGTGGCAGTTTCTGGGCCAGTACCAGCGGAATCGAATTTTGATCCTGTTTGACGAAACGATCGACCCTCTGGGCATCAACGAGCGCTACCACGCCAACATGAACCTGAAATCCATCACCGGCGGCGGCCTGACGGGGCAGGGCCTCTTTAACGGCAACCGTACCCAGGGCGGCAATCTGTTCGCCCAGCACACGGACTACATTTTCTCCTCCATGGGTGAGGAGCTGGGATTTATCGGCTGCGTGGTCATTATGATCCTGGAGTTTCTGATCATCGCCCGGTGCATTTACGTGGGCGTGCGGTGTCAGGACTATATGCGGCGGCTGATCTGCTTCGGTGCAGCCTCGGCGCTGATGTTCCAGGTGATGATCAACGTGGGCATGTGCATCGGTGTGATGCCGGTTATCGGCCTGACCCTGCCGCTGATCAGCTACGGCGGCTCCTCCGTGGTTACCATTTTCGCCATGCTGGGGCTGGTGTCCGGCGCTTATGCACGACCACAAAGCCTAAGCCATGAACGCTACGTTCAGCCATACCGGGAGTAAAGAGATAACGCTGTCATTTCTGCCGAAAGGGTGGAAATGACAGCGTTTTTTGTTTAGGGGACTTTGTCCAGGTGGACGTTCAGGTGGGGGTAGGTCATGGGGATGTTTTCCTCGTCAAAGATGTCCTTGATGCGCAGCATGACGGCAAAGTATACGTTCCAGTAGTCCGCCGTGGTGGTCCACAGCCGGAGGCTGTAACCGATGGCGCTGTCGCCGTAGTTGGTTACCACGGCCTGGGGAGCGGGGTCAGACAGAACCTGCTCCATCTGGGCAGCCCGGAGCAGGGCATCCAGCACCTTGCGGGGGGGCGCATCGTATCCGGCGGTGACGTTGATTTCGGCCCGGCGTGTGCCAAGGGCGGTGTAGTTGACGATCTGTGCAGCTACCACGGCGCTGTTGGGCAGGGAGATGCGCTTGTTGTCCGGGGTGGCCAGCATGGTGTAGGTCATGTTGATTTCCTGCACCGTGCCGGACTGGCCGGCAATCTCCACAAAGTCGCCGGAGTGGAAGGGCTTGGTGTAGAGAATGGTGAAGCCGCCGATGACGTTGGACACCATGTTTTGCAGGGCCAGGGAAAGGGCCAGGGTGAGCACGCTGGCCAGGGCCACAATGCTGGAAACATCCAGCCCCAGGGCGGAGGCGGCAATCAGTCCCAGCAGAATGTAAAGGGCGGCCTTGCACAGCGAGGTGATGAGACTGTGGGCGGCCTTTTCCAGCTTGGAGCGCTCCAGGGCCTTTTGCAGAATGCGCAGGAGCACCCGAATGGCCAGAATGCCGATGACCACAATGATCAGTGCGGAACAGATGCGGTGAAACACAGGGCTGTCCAGGAATTTCAGCAGGTTTTGCAGCATGGCAAATTCCTCCTTGTCAATTGGAATACTGCCATTATAATCGAAAAATGGGGAATTGGCAAATGAAAATTGTGGGGGAAAGAGGAGGCTATACAGTTGGGGAGGATTGCCGTGCCTCTCCCTATGGGAGAGGTGGCACGGCGTAAGCCGTGACGGAGAGGGTTAGGCTTCTCCCACGGAAGAAGCAGTCAAAAACCTTTGATTTTTGACTGATGAGGGGGGAAAACGTTGGTTTTTTGGCGCTGGCGGTAGCTTTCACGCTGCGCCCCTCATCCGTCACGGCTTCGCCGTGCCACCTTCCCCCTCGGGGGAAGGCTTTGGTGCGGGGGAACTTGGTAGGTGCAGAGGGAAACCCACGTGGTCGGCGGGGGCAGCCAGCGCCCTACGAAAGGTACGTTCCTTTTGCCCAAATTATTGAGCTGTAGCGAACCGGGTGACCCCCAAAAAGGTGGTGGTCTATTGCCAGGGTATCAGCCCCGCCATTGACAGCGGCGGACGCCCAACAAAACGTCCGTCAACTGCCACGTAACGAACCGGGTGACCCCCAATGGTGTGGGTCTACCGCCAGGGCAGCAGTCTCGTAATTGACAGCGGCGGCACGCCGCCGGGGGGCTTAATAAGGATTTAAGAAATCTTCCTCTTTCTTCTTAAGAAATTTGGTGGTATAATAAAGCTACATTAGATAGAAAGAGGGCTGCGGCATGTATAATGTGTTGATTTGTGACGACCAGCCGGACATTGTCAATGCGCTGAAAATTTACTTGACGCCGGAGGGATACCGCCTGTTTGAGGCATCCACCGGCAAGGAAGCGGTGGAAATCGTGAAGGAGAACGAAATCCACCTGATTTTGCTGGATGTGATGATGCCGGTGATGGACGGTATCACGGCCACGGCGCAGATTCGGGAGTTTTCCAATGCCCCCATTATCCTGCTCACCGCCAAATCGGAGACGGAGGATAAGGTGCTGGGGCTGAATGTGGGGGCCGATGACTATATCACCAAGCCCTTTGTGCCGGTGGAGGTGCTGGCAAGGGTGCGCTCCCAGCTGCGCCGGTATGCCCGGCTGGGCAGCTGCCCGGAGCCTGGCTCCGGCAATATCACCATCGGCGGCATCACCCTGGACGACCGCACCAAGTCGGTGGTGGTGGAGGGGGAGAGCGTGGCCCTGACCCCCACGGAGTATGCCATTTTGCACCTGCTGATGGCAAACCCCGGCAAGGTCTTCTCCACCAAGGTGCTGTATGAATCCGTGTGGCAGGAGGCGGCACTGGGCAGCGAAGGCGCTGTGGCGGTGCACATCCGGCATCTGCGGGAAAAAATTGAAATCAATCCATCGGAACCCAGATACCTGAAGGTGGTCTGGGGCCAGGGATATAAAATGGAGGGGGAGACAAAATGAAGCACAACATTGTATTTAAGTTCATTGCCGTGATCCTGTGCGCTGCCAGCCTGCTGGGCGCAGTGGCCTGCGGCTTCTCCGTGTTCGTGCTGACGGAGAACGGGCTGTATGACCGCACCGTGGAGCAGGCACGCCAGGAGGATCTGCGCCGTACAGGGCTGGAAGTGGCCCAGGAGGCGGCTCAGTTGTACAGCGCTCAAAAATTGGGCGGCTGCTCGCCGGAGCTGCTGGAAGCATATTACGGCGTTACAACATACTACATTGAGTCGGGGAAAGTCCGCTTCCTGAACGACAGGCACGCCGGATACACCCTGATGGATGCCGAGGGAAATGTGCTGGAAACCGGCGGCAGCCTGACGGCAGACCAGAGCAGCTATACCATGACCCTGCCTGTGACGGGGAAGTACCTGTATATGGTTTCCTCTGCGCCGAAGGATGCGGCCCCGGTGCCTGCCATCCAGGCCACGGGCACGGACAAAATCAACGAAATCCCCCCGGAGGGCATTACGGTCTGCGGGGTGCTGTTTAAGGATGCGGACAAGAATACCCTGTTTTACAGCGAGGTGGCCGAGGGTCAGGGCCTGGCGTTCTATAACCAGGACGGCCAGGTGGTCTATCGCTCCTTCTACCAGGAGTATCTCAGCACCACCGGCCGGGTGTATGATGTGGTGCTGCAAAACAGCGACGGCTCGGTGATTTACGAGCGGCACGACCCCCAGGGCGTGGGCGAGCTGGGAATGGATGCCAATGGGTATCTGATGTTTACGGCAGACCCGGTTCTGGAAGAGACTGTAGCAGAAACTACGGAAGCCACAACGGTGCCCACCACAGTGCCCGCTACCGAGCCGGTTACCGAGCCGGAAGTCCAGTATGACGAGGAGGGAAATCCTATCCCGGCAGAGGAGGGCAACCCTGAGGAGGGTACGCCCGAGGAAGGCAATCCCAAAGAAGGAAACCCTGAGGAGGGCACTCCTGAGGAAGGAAACCCAGAGGAAGGTACTCCTGAGGAAGGCGCTCCCGAAGAGGGCAACCCTGAGGAAGGAACTCCTGAGGAAGGCAGCCCCGAAGAGGGGAATCCCGAAGAAGGAAGTCCTGAGGAGGGTACCCCCGAAGAGGGTACTCCTGAGGAAGCCGCTGCCTCCGAAGACCCGGAGGCTGTGACCGAACCGGCAGAGCCGGCTGAGACGGAACCCGCCGTGACGGAAGCGGCTGTGACGGAGCCGCCGGTGACCGAACCGCCGGTAACCGAGCCGCTGATCACCGAACCGCCGGTAACGGAGCCGGTGCTCATTGAGGGCAAGCCCCTGAATGAATACCAGATCTCCCGCTACGAATACTACGACCCGGACAGCGGGGAGAGAATGGTGGCCAAGTGCATCTTCCTGCCCATGCCGGAGATGACCGTGGAAATCTACACCGAAAATGGCGCACTGCATGACGATTATCTCAACGGCCTGCTGGAGATCATGCGGCTGTTCCGCAATGACCTGTTCCTGATTCTGGCGGTGTGCGTGCTGGTGTTCGCCATTACGGCGGTGTACCTGTGCTGCGCAGCAGGTCACCGGCCCAAGACCAAGGAGATTCAGGCGGGCGGCCTGAACCGGATGCCCCTGGATTTGTACACCGCCCTGGCAGGCGGCGGCGTGACCGGTGCTGTGCTGGCCGTGGTGGGAGGCGGCGAATACTTCCTGACTCAGAGTCTGGATGCGGGCCTTGCGTATATAGCTTCGGTGTGCTTTGCCGCCAGCTTGCTGATCGTGGGCTTCCTGTTTGCGGCAGTGGCGCAGTTTAAGACCCCCGGCGGCTTCTGGTGGCGCAACAGCCTGATCGGCCGCATCCTGAGACTGTGCCGGACCATTCTCCAGTGGCTGGTGATTTGGTCGAAGGAGAAGGTGCTGCCCTTCCTGAGCCGCAATGGCAAGAAGCTGTGGAGCCTGCTGAAGCGGGGCGTCTGCGCCCTGGCTGCGGGCGTGCGTAAGATTGGACGGAAGATTGGAAGCGGTGTCAATAGCTTCCTGCGGAAACTGCCGATGATGTGGCAGTGGCTGCTGGCAGGCGGTGTGCTGCTGGCGGTGTTCCTGCTGAGCATTATGACCGGCAGCGTATTCCTGGTGATGGTGTTCGTGGCGCTGTTTGTGGCGGCGATTGTGTATGGTGCGCACTGCTTTGGCGTTTTGATGGAGAGAACCAAGCGGATGTCCAGAGGAGATCTCCACGCCCAGGCGGAGGATAAGTGCCTGGTGGGCAGCTTCCAGGAGTTTGCCGAAGACCTGAACGCCCTGGGCGGCGTGGCGGTGGTGGCGGCTCAGAAGCAGCTGAAATCCGAACGGATGAAGACCGAACTGATCACCAACGTCTCCCACGATATCAAGACCCCGCTGACCAGCATCATCAACTACGTTGACCTGCTGCAAAAGCCCCACACCCCGGAGGAGGAGGCCCAGTATCTGGAGGTCCTGGCCCGGCAGTCGGACCGGCTGAAGAAGCTGATCGAGGATCTGATCGACATGAGCAAGGCCAGCACCGGCAACATGAACGTGGAAGTGCGGCAGCTGGATGCGGTGGAGGCGGTGAACCAGGCCCTGGGCGAGTTCGCCGACAAGATGACCAAGGCCCAGCTGGTGCCGGTGTTCCGGCACAGCGCAGACTTCGTCCCCATGACGGCAGACGGCCGGCTGGTGTGGCGGGTGCTGAGCAACCTGCTGAGCAACGCCGTGAAATATGCCCTGCCCGGCACCCGGGTGTACCTGGATTTGATGGAGGCAGACGGCAAGGTGCTCATCTCCATTAAGAACATCTCCCGGGAGGAGCTGAATGTGGAGGCGGACGAGCTGATGGAGCGCTTCGTCCGGGGCGACGATTCCCGGAACACCGAGGGCAGCGGCCTGGGCCTGAACATTGCCAAGAGCCTGATGGAGCTGCAAAAGGGCCAGCTGGAACTGCTGGTGGATGGGGATCTGTTCAAAGTGACCCTGATTTTCCCGGGCATCTGAAACCGGGAGCCAAACTGAAAGAAGGAATTTTGCTATGAAACGTATACTTGCACTGACTCTGTGCGTGATGTTCCTGCTGTGCGGCTGCGGCGGCAGCGGCACGGCCGAGACGACCCAGGCTGCCCAGCAGGAAAACACCCTTACCGGCATCCTGGACGAAGTGAAGGACTTCATGTTCATCGTCACGGAAGATGGCGGCGAGAGCTACATTTTCGACATTGTGGACGAGGGCCCCGAGGGCCTGAGCCAGTGCGCAGTGGGTACCAAGGTGGTGGTCACCTACACCGGCGAGCTGTCCAAGGTGGACAGATTCATGGGCCAGGTGCTGTCGGTGATGCCGGCCCAGGGTTGATGCCATGAAGCGACATGTGATTTTGTTCCTGGTGGTGATGCTGCTGCTTACCGGCTGCGGCAAGGCCAAGCCCATGTACACCAACCTGGCGGACAGGGCATCTCAGCAGGAGGTTGCCCAGGCTCTGGAAGCCTGCGGCATCTCCTCTGAGCGCACGGAGCAACTGATGGAACAGGCGGAGGATTTCAACACCTCCGTGCAGGACTACCGGTTTGCCGGAGACTTCCGGGCGCTGCCCCAGGGCTGCGTGGATTACAGCGCCGTGGTGCTGGATGACCGCTCGGAGCATTACGAGTATCTGCAATGCCTCAACTGCCGGATTGCGGCCTTTCACCTGCTGAAAGACCAGCTGCACACCGCCGGAAACGGCGATGACCGGGATTTGTGGCTGATGTTTGACATGGAGGCCATCGACACCGTGCCCCAGCTTCGGCTCACCGGCGAGGATCGGATGGACTTTATCACCGTGTTCAATCAGATACCTGTATCCGGCACGCTGGAGGCCCACACCCAGGCCATTACCCAGGCTTGGCAGGACCGGCAGATTCAGCTGGATGGCCAGGGCCTTACCCTGGTGTGCGTGTACCTCCACGACCCCGACGGCAAGGTGCGGTTTGTGGGCCATGCCGGTGTGCTGGCAGAGAGCCAGGACGGGCTACTGTTTGTGGAAAAAATCAGCCCCATGGACCCCTTCCAGGCCACCCGGTTTTCCAGCCGGAAGGAGCTGAAAGCCTACCTGCTGGCCCGGCCGGATCTCTACGGCGATCTTGACGAGCTGGAACCCATTGTTGTGGAAAACGGCACACCGCTGTAAAGTAAAAATGGCACCCTCCCCGGCGGCGGACTAGGCAGTCTGCCCAGTGGGAGGGTGCTTTTTTGGCGGTTGCCACAATTGACCTGGGAATATTTCCTGTGATAAACTGGTGATATCCAATCAAAAGGAGGGCTAGACATGAAGCGGGGCAATAAGCTGGTGCTGGTTCTTCTGGGGGTGCTGCTGTTTCTGATGGTGGCGGTGCTGCCCTTTTGGATGCTGGCCGGGGACATGCAGGACGGCTACCGGGGGGAAACGCCCTTTGGCCATGTCTATTACGCCCCGGAGCTGAAAGCCCAGGTGCGGCTGGGTGACAGCCGGGAGCTGGACTTGATGCCGGACGGCACGGCGGACTGGCAGCGCCTGGGGAAGCTGGAATCTGTGCAGGACTCCCAAGGGGTGTGGAACGTGGATGCCTGGCAGCTGACGGCCCAGGAGGGCGGCAGCTTCCTGCTCAGCGGCCCGGCAGGGGAGATGGAATTGTACCTGGTGGACACCCTGACCGCCTCCGTGCGGGACGGTGTGGGCCTGGGAGGCGGGACACTGGTGTGGACACCGGCCTATGCCCCGGGGCTGGGCACCAGCGCCACCCTCCACGGGGCGGGAAGCATCACCTTTTCCTTCCGCCAGGAGCAGCTCCAGACCCTGCGGGTGCTGGAAAACGACCAGGAGCGGCTGCTGCCCCTGGAAGAGGGCAAGGGCTATGTCATTGCGCTGCCGAATCAGATGGTGAATATCACCTACCGCATTCCCTACCGGGACGGGGAATACATCCTGCACATAACCTGCCAGGGGAAATAAGGCGGTGTGTGGCGAAGCGTTCATAATTTTGTCGTTTTTTGTTTTCAATTCCGCTATAGGCAGTTCGAAACCCAAAAGTATCTTAATAACAGAAAGGTTGCGGAAGCCGTGAGCCGCTCCCTTTCCACTCCGTAGATCCTCTTTTCTACCTCTCTTCTTTCCAAACTCTTTCGCAGGAACCCCCGGAGCCACCCCAGGCCCCGGGGGTTTCCATGTTATTGAGCCTATTGCTTCCTGTAAAAATGCTTAAGTATGGGATTGCTGCTTTTAAGTAAAAAAATGACCGTCTCAGCCGAGACGGTCATTTTTGTTTGGGTTATCCGTTGCGCACTTCCATGAACAGGCTTTCCATATACCGGGAAGTCTCCTCCGGCAGGAAGTCGAAGCTGGTGGCCTTGGCCAGGGTTTCGGCGCTGGGGTAGGCCACTTCGCTATTGGCCACCTCGGGGTCCAGGTACTGCTTGGACTGGGAAGCGGGGACGCTGTAGCCCAGGTAGTCCATGTTGGCGGCGCTGATCTCCGGGTCGCACAGGAAGTTGATGAACAGCTCTGCGGCTTCCTTCTCCTGGCAGCAGGTGGGGATGCACATGGCATCGATGAACACGTTGAAGCCCTGCTCCTTGGGCTGGTAGAAGGCCAGATCCGGGTTGTTTTCCACCATGGTCAGGTAGTCGCCGGCGTAGTAGGGGGCGATCCAGGCTTCCTCATTCTCCATGGCATCGAAAATCTGGTCCATGACGTACTGCTGCACCACAGGCTTCTGCTCGGCCAGCTTATCGGCGCAGGCTTTCAGAGCGGCTTCGTCGGTGGTGTTCACATCGTAGCCCAGCAGGTACTGGGCAATGCCGAAGGCATCCCGGGAGTTGTCGAACATCAGGATTTTTCCGGCGTACTTGTCGTTCCACAGCAGCTCCCAGCCGGTGACATCCGCTTCGTCCACATACTTGGTGTTGTAGATGATGCCCACGGTGCCCCAGGTGTAGGGGACGGAATACTTGTTCTCCGGGTCGTAGGAGGTATTCTTGAACGTCTCATCGATATACTGATAGTTGGGGATGTTGTCGAAGTTCAGCTCCATGAGCATGCCCTCCTGGCGCATCCGGTCCACCATATAGTCGGAGGGGATGATCACATCCACGGTGATGCCGCCGTTGGCCAGCTTGGAGTACATGATCTCGTTGGAGTCGTAGGTGGAATACTGCACCTTGATGTTGGGGTAAGCTTCCTCAAAAGCGGCGATCACATCCAGGGAATCGTCGTCACCCTCGGAGATATACTGGCCCCAGTTGTAGACGTACAGGGTGGTCTTGTCGCTACCGCCGCAGCCGGTGAGCATGGCGCAGCAGCCCAGCACAAGGCAGGCGCACAGCACCACAGAGAGAATCTTTTTCATTTTCGTTACTCCTTATTCGGGGCGGTCATACAGCCCGGTGGGATGCGGATTTTTTCTTGTCCGCATAAATTTGAATCAGGTTCATGGCGATCATCAGCGCCAGGATCAGCAGGAACAGCAGGGTGAACATGGCGTAGATCTTGGGGTGGAGGGGCTTCTTGGTGTAAGAATAAATCTCCACCGGCAGAGTCACAAAGTCCAGGCCGCTGACAAAATAGCTGATGACGAAATCGTCCAGACTCATGGTGAAGGCCATAATGGCGCCGGAGACGATGCCCGGCATGATTTCGTGGAGGGTAACCTTGAAAAATGCCTGCACCGGGGTGCAGCCCAAATCCATGGCGGCGTTGGTCAGGGACGCATCCATCTGCTTGAGCTTGGGCATAACGTTGAGAATCACGTAGGGCAGGTTGAAGGTGATGTGGGCAATGAGCAGCGTCCAGAAGGTCAGGCTGTTGCGCTGGCCCAGCATCTGGGTGCCCACGAACACAAACAGCAGCGACAGCGACACGCCGGTGACGATGTCCGGGTTGGTCATGGGGATGTTGGTCAGGGTCATGGCGGCCTTGCGCAGCTTGGGATTCAGATTGTGGATGCCCACGGCGGCCACGGTGCCAAAGACGGTGGCAATGAAGCTGGCCAAAATCGACACGATCAGGGAGTTGCCCAGCAGGGTCAGCAGCTTGCGGTCCTGGAACAGCCGGGCGTACTGGCGCAGGGTGAAGCCGTCAAACTGGGTGATGTCCTTGCCGGTATTGAAGGAGGCCACGATCAGCACCACCATGGGAATATACAGAAAAATGAAAATCAGCGTGGTGATAACACGGTTTGCCCGCTTCATACGATGACGCCCCCTTCCTCACTGTCGCCGCCGAAGCGGTTCATGATCCCGGTGCACACAAACACCAGAACCATCAGCACCAGGCTCAGGGCAGCGCCCAGGTTGGGGTTGTTGCCCTGCTTGAACTGGCGCTCGATCACGTCGCCAATGAGCACGGTGTCGGTGCCGCCCAGCTTCTGGGAAATGTAGAAGGTGGACACAGAGGGCACAAACACCATGGTGATGCCGGAGAGAATGCCCGGCACAGACAGGGGCAGAATCACCCGGGAGAACACCCGCAGGCTGTTGCAGCCCAAATCCTCCGCCGCCTCGATCAGCCGGTGGTCGATTTTGACGATGATGGAGTACAGGGGCAGGATCATATAGGGCAGGTAGTTATAGACCATGCCCAGAATGACGGCACCGGGGGTGCGGATCATGTGGATGGGGCCAATGCCCAGCTTGCCCAGCAGGGTATTGATGATGCCGGTGTCCTGCAGCAGGCCCACCCAGGCCAGGGTCCGCAGCAGAAAGCTCATGCACATGGGCAGCATGACCAGCATGTACAGGATCTTCTGGGTGGTGGGACGGCACTGGGCCATGCAGTAGGCCACGGGGTAGCCGAGAATCAGGCAGAACAAGGAGGCAATCAGGGAATAGACGATGGACTGCCACAGCACCGGCAGGTACAGCCCCAAATCCTTCAGATTGCTTAAGGAGAACACGCCGGTGGAAGGGTCCGTCAAGGCGTAATAGCACACCACACCCAGAGGGATCAGGGTGAAGGCCACCATCCAGATGAGATAAGGGGTGCTCAGCAGCACCGCATTATTCTTCTTCATCATCGCCGGCATCCTCCGTCAGTTCGTCATACTCCGCAGAATAGGAGCTGTAATCGCCAAACTGGCCCGAATACTCACTCTTGTGCATGATGTGGATGTCCTCCGGGTTCAGGCGGATGCCGATGACGGCGCCCACCGGCTGGTAGTCCGTGGACTGGATCAGCCACTTGAAGCCCTTGAACTCCACGATGATGTCGTAGTTCAGCCCCTTGAAGGTGATGGAGGTGACGGTGCCCACCAGGTGGCCCTGGCTTTCGGGAACGATGTCGATATCCTCCGGGCGGATGACCACATCCACCGGCTCATTGGGGGCAAAGCCGGCATCCACGCACTGGAACACCCGGCCGAAGAATCGGACCCGGTAATCGCTGAGCATGACGCCGTCCAAGATGTTGCTTTCGCCGATGAAGTCTGCCACGAAGGCGTTCTTCGGCTCGTTATAGATATCCTCAGGTCTGCCGATCTGCTGGATGCGGCCCTTGTCCATGACCACCACGGTGTCGGACATGGAAAGCGCTTCCTCCTGGTCGTGGGTGACATAGATGAAGGTGATGCCGGTGGAGCGCTGGATGCGCTTCAGCTCGTTCTGCATGTCCTTGCGCAGGCGCAGGTCCAGAGCGGCCAGCGGCTCGTCCAGCAGCAGGACCTTGGGCTGGTTCACCAGCGCCCGGGCGATGGCCACCCGCTGCTGCTGACCGCCGGACAGCGCATCGATGCTGCGGTTTTCATAGCCCCGCAGGTTGACGATCTCCAGCATTTCGCTGACCCGCCGGTTGATTTCGTCCTTGGGCAGCTTGGCTACCTTCAGGCCAAAGGCGATGTTGTCAAAAACATCCAGGTGCGGGAACAGGGCGTAGCGCTGGAATACGGTGTTAATCTGCCGCTTGTAGGGCGGAAGATCGTTGATCACCTGACCGTCAAACGTCACCGTGCCGGATGTGGGCGTTAAAAAGCCGCCGATGATCCGCAGTGTGGTGGTTTTGCCGCAGCCGGAGGGGCCCAGCAGTGTGAGGAATTCGTGATCATTGAAGTAAAGATTGATGCCGTCGAGAATGCGCTCCCCGTCGAACTCCATGGTAAGGTCCTGGAGTCTGATGAGTTCTTTGGACATTATCCTCCCCCGTTTCTATAGAGTATTTTGTGTCAGAATCTGACGTGTATAACTATATCGCAAATTTGGGTATTGTCAATGGATTTTTAAGAAATTGCTAACAAAATTTGCAAAAATCGAAAATCCCGGGGATACAGCCGGGAAAAGATGGGGGATACGTCTGATTTTTTTCGTTGTATTGGGGCAAAGCCGGAATAGAAAGAACCGCTGAAATCCCGGGTGGGAGGGTTCAGCGGTTCTTTTTGCATATTATACCCGAATCAGCTCGTAGCTATCCTCGCCCAGGCCGATTTTCTTGCCGTGGGCGATCTGGCTGCGCCAGTCGGTATGGGGGAAGGCACCGGTGAGGTTGTCCAAGTCCGGCCGGTCGGCCTTGGCCAGCTTGGAGCCGGGCATCACCGGCTGGGCGTTTACCGCCTCGGCACAGGCCAGATCCAGGGCTACCGGGTCAAAGCTGGCGAACATGCCCACATCGGGGACGATGGGAATGTCGTTTTCCGCATGGCAGTCGCAGTAGGGGCTGACATCCCGCACCAGGCTCACATGGAAGTGGGGCCGTCCGTCCACCACGGCCTTGGTGTACTCGGCAATTTTATAGTTGAGGATGGAGGTGGACTGGGCGTAGGCGGGATGGATGGCCTTCACCGGGCACACATCGATGCACCGGCCGCAGCCCATGCACTTGGTCCAGTCGATGTGCATGATGCCGTCTTCCAGCTGGGGGCCGTCGTGGGCGCAGTACTTGGCGCAGGTGCCGCAGCCGATGCACTTGTCCGCTTCCACCACCGGGCGGCCCTCGGAGTGCATTTCCCGCTTGCCGGCATCGGAGCCGGAGCCCATGCCCAGGTTTTTCAGAGCGCCGCCGAAGCCGGCCTCCTCGTGGCCCTTAAAGTGGTTCAGGGAGATGACGATGTCCGCATCCATAATGGCCCGGCCGATTTTGGCGGACTTTACATACTCGCCGCCCACCACCGGCACGTCCACATCGTCGGTGCCCTTCAGGCCGTCGGCGATGATCACATGGCAGCCGGTGGAGTAAGGGGTGAAGCCGTTTAAGTAGGCGGTTTCCAGATGGTCCAGGGCGTTTTTCCGGGAGCCGACGTACATGGTGTTGGCATCGGTGAGGAAGGGCTTGCCCCCCAGGTCCTTGATAAGGTCCACCAGCACCCGGGCATAGCCGGGCCGCAGATGGGCCATGTTGCCCAGCTCGCCAAAGTGGATCTTGATGGCGACGAATTTGTCTTTGAAGTCAATCTGGTCCATGCCGGCGCTGAGAACCAGCCGGGCCAGCTTCTGGGGCAGAGTTTCGGAAGTGCCGGTGCAGAAGTCGGTAAAATAGACTTTGGATGCCATGGAAATACCTCCTGAATTTGTGGATTGTGTCTTTAGTTTACCTGTTTTGCAGAAAAATGTCAAGAAGGACTGCGTGTGAATAATCTGTGAATAATCAGATAGACGGTAGACATTTTCCCTCAGCGGCGTTATGATAAAGAAAAAACCAACAAATTTCCCGGCACTCCGGCCTTGTCCGGCGGCTGGATTTTGTGAAAAAGGACGGATTTTGATGCAAATCATTCCCAGCGGCGCAGTGAGCAGCGCCAATCTGCTGCTGTGCGCAAACCAGCGGGTGCTGCCGCTGCTGGCCAGCTGCCTGCGTTCGGTGGTCCGCAGCGGCGGCTATGCCCACTATAATGCCTATGTGATCCACAAGGATTTTGATGAGAGCCAGATGCAGGCCCTTGGCCGGGATTTTCAGGGGGAAGTGACCTTCCACTTCCTTCCGGTCCCTCAGGAGCTGTTTGCGGGCTTCCCGGAATCGGAGCGGTACCCCCAGGAAATTTACTACCGGCTGGCGGCCCATTTGATCGTGCCGGAGGATTTGGAGCGGGTGCTGTATCTGGATGTGGATACGGTGGTGATCAATTCCCTGGAAGCGCTGTACGGGATGGATTTTGAGACCAATCTCTACATCGGCTGCACCCACACCCGGCCCTTCCTGACCAAGCTGAACCAGGCCCGGCTCCAGTCGGAGAAGGCGGTGCGCTATATAAACACCGGGGTGCTGATGCTGAATCTGGCCCGCCTGCGGCAGGAGGTGGATTTGGAGCAGCTGCGGCAGTATGCGGTCGGCCACAAGCACGCCCTGATTTTGCCGGACCAGGACATTCTAACCGCTCTGTACGGCGACCGGGTGAAGCTGGCGGATACCCTGCGCTTTAACCTGAGCGACCGCATTCTGGGCTTTTACAACGCCAACCACCCCCAGGACAAAAAGGATTTGGACTGGGTCCGGCAGAATACCTCCATTGTCCACTACTGCGGCAAAAACAAGCCCTGGAACGAGGGCTATACCGGCACGCTGGGCGTTTTTTACCGGGAATTGTACGAAAATAGAGAATCCTGATGTGAATGAAACGGCGAAACAGGAAATCCGGATGCCGGAAATGGTAAAACTGTGCTGACCTATTTGCATAAATCACAAGCTGCGCACTTGGCATACAGGAAAACGGGAATAAGGCAGCCGGGATGTAGGAGAATAGGCAAGCGGCCTGCGCTGAATTTGCAAAATCCTTCTGATTTACAATGAAAACGATTCCAAATTGAACAATTCGCCGGATGAGAAAAAGGGGAAAAAATCCCACGAAAATGGTTGCGTGGGGGACTTCGTTGTGCTATACTAAGGGTGAAAACAGGCAGGAAAATGCGGTGTATTTATCTTTTTCGACTATTATTTTGCGGAAAAGAAGCAAACCCCTGCTTGTACCATTTTTAGAATATTCAGAAGGGAGAACCATCATGTTCTACTATCCACAAAGCGATCCCGTCCTCGCCGAGGTTCTGGGGGCCTATGACTTCCCGGCTACGCTGCTGGGAGCGGTGCGCTACGGTCAGGGCCACATCAACGATACCTTCTGTGTCCTCTGCCAGCCCCAGGAGGGCGACTGCGTTCGCTTCATCCTCCAGGGCCTGTCCAGCGCAGCCTTCCCCCACCCGGAGGAGCTGATGGAGAACTTCGTCGGCATCACCTCCTACCTGCGCAAGACCGTGGCAGAAAACGGCGGCGACCCCACCCGGGAGACCCTGAGCCTGGTGAAAACCAAAGATGGCAAGGATTTCTACACCGATTCCAACGGCAAGGTTTGGCGGCTGACTCCGTTTATTGAGAATACCGACTGCTTCCAGTCCGCTACGCCGGAGCTGTTTGAGGCGTCCGCTCGGGCCTTCGGCCGGTTCCAGTATATGCTCCAGGGCTACCCCGCTGAGACCCTCCACGAGACCATCGTGAAGTTCCACGACACCGAGGACCGCTTTGCCAAGTTCGTGGCCGCTCTGGAAGCGGACAAGCTGGGCCGGGCCAAGGACATCCAGCCGGAGATCCAGTTTGTGCTGGACCGGAAGGCAGACTGCTCCGTGGCCCTGCAGGCCCTGCGGGACGGCAAGCTCCCCCTGCGGGTCACCCACAACGACACCAAGCTCAACAACATCCTCATCGACCGGGACACCCACGAGGGCATCTGCGTCATCGACCTGGATACCACCATGCCCGGCCTGAGCATCAACGACTTCGGCGACTCCATCCGCTTCGGTGCCAACCACTCCCAGGAGGACGAGAAGGACCTGACCAAGGTCAACTTCGACATTGACCTGTACGAGGTCTACACCCGGGGCTTCCTGGAGGGTGCTCAGGGCAGCCTGACCCCGGCGGAGCTGGAATACCTGCCCTGGGGTGCCCGCCTGATGACCCTGGAGTGCGGCATCCGCTTCCTCACCGACTACCTGGACGGCGACCACTACTTCCGCATCCACCGCCCGGAGCACAACCTGGACCGGGCACGGACCCAGTTCAAGCTGGTTCGGGACATGGAGGAGCAGTTCGCAGACATGGCTGCCGTGGTGGCAAAGTACGCAAAATAATTGCCGGGCCTATTGATTTTGCCTGACGAATGCGGTATCATTTTTGTATGAGATGACCCGATACCGGGCCTTCCCAAAACTTGAATTGTAATATAGGAGGTAATTCCCATGAACATTCTGGTTACCGGCGGTGCCGGCTATATCGGCTCCCACACCTGCGTGGAGCTGATGAACAGCGGCTATGACGTGGTTGTGGTGGACAATCTGTGCAACTCCAACCCCAAGAGCCTGGACCGTGTGGCGGCCCTCACCGGCAAGAAGCCCAAGTTCTATGAGGGCGATGTCCGGGACGAGGCCCTGCTGCGGAAGATTTTTGCAGAGAATGAGATCGCTGCGGTGATTCATTTCGCCGGATTGAAGGCCGTGGGTGAGTCCGTGGCCCAGCCCTGGCGCTACTATGACAACAACCTGAATTCCACCCTGGTGCTGACCAAGGTCATGGGGGAAGCCGGCTGTAAGAAGATCATCTTCTCCTCCTCTGCCACCGTTTACTCCGGCGACAACGAGATGCCCCTGCGGGAAACCAGCCGCACCGGCAACTGCACCAACCCCTACGGCTGGACCAAGTACATGACCGAGCAGATCCTGTCCGGCATGTCCCATGCCGACCCGGAGTGGAGCATTGTGCTGCTGCGCTACTTCAACCCCATCGGCGCCCACGAGTCCGGCACCATCGGCGAAGATCCCCGGGGCATTCCCAACAACCTGATGCCCTACATCACCCAGGTGGCCATCGGCCGACGGGAGTTCCTCAGCGTCTACGGCAACGACTATGACACCCACGACGGCACCGGCGTCCGGGACTACATCCATGTGGTGGACCTGGCCAAGGGCCATGTGGCTGCTGTGAAGTATGCCACTGCCAATCTGGGCTGTGAGGTGTTCAACCTGGGCACCGGCACCGGCTACAGCGTGCTGGACATGGTGAAGGCCTTTGAGGAAGCCAACGACCTGAAGCTGCCCTACAAGATCGTGGACCGCCGCCCCGGTGACCTGGCCACCTGCTATGCAGACCCCACCAAGAGTGCACAGATGCTGGGCTGGAAGGCCGAGAAGAACCTGGTGGATATGTGCCGGGATTCCTGGCGCTGGCAGTCCCAGAACCCCATGGGCTACGGCGAATAAGAAAGCGAAATTTTGGCGTGCCGCTTCTGCGGCACGCCATTTTTCTTCGTTCCACCTGCATTTGCCAGGAATTGCCCCCGCCGCAACGCTGCGTTGCGGCGATTCCACCAGTGGTTGGTTGCAATGCCCTCCGAAATCTGCTAAGATAGGGGCAGAAAAGCAAGGGAGGAACGCTGCATGAAACTGATTTTGCTGCATGGGCTGGGGCAGACCCCGGCGGCTTGGGATGCGCTGCGGATGGATTTGCAGGCATCTCAGGTGGAGGCGCCGTCGGTATTTTCCGGGGCAGACGGGGTGCTGACCTACCCAAAAATTTATGACAGGCTGGAAAAGCGCTATGCAGACGAGGAAGCGCCGCTTTGTCTCTGCGGCCTTTCCCTCGGCGCAGTGCTGGCGCTGGATTATGCCCTCCGCCACAATGAGCAGGTGGCCTCGCTGATTCTGTGCGCACCCCAGTATCGGGTGCCCAAATGGCTGATCGAGGTGCAAAACCTAATGTTCCGCTGTATGCCCAGCCGTGCCTTTGCGGATATGGGAATGTCCAGAGGGGATATGATCAGCCTGACCCGTTCCATGAAAACGCTGGATTTTACCGACCGGCTGAAAAATCTCACCTGCCCGGTGACCATTCTCTGCGGCGAAAAAGACACGGTGAATCAAAAGGCCGCAAAAGAATTGGCAGGCCTGCTTCCCCAGGCCAAGCTGGCGATCCTCCCCAATGCCGGCCACGAAATCAACCGGGACAACCCAAAAGCCCTGGCCGCCATCGTGAACGAGGAAGCGCCCTGCTGATATTCCCCCAGTTTTGCTGGATGCAGAACTGGGGGCTTTTTTCGCCAATGGCTGTGGGATCGCCCCGGCGGAATGGGGCGTTTTTTGGAAGCTGTATGCAAAATCTTAAGGTACACACAAGGTTGCCGCAAGGTTTTCGTAAGGTTGGCGCTGTAGAATACCTTACAGAACAGGAGGTTTTGCATATGGACACCAATTACATCATCGAAACAAAAAATCTGACGAAGCAGTACGGCTCGCAAAAGAGTGTGGATGGCCTAACCATCCATGTGAAGCCTGGGCGGATCTATGGCCTGCTGGGGAGAAACGGGGCGGGAAAAACCACCACCATGAAGATGCTGCTGGGCTTAACAAAACCGACTTCCGGGGAGGTCAAAATTTGGGGAAAGCCCTTGCAGGGAAATGAAAAGGAATTGCTGCCCCGCATCGGCAGCCTGATCGAATCCCCCGGCTTTTATCCCAATCTCACCGGCACGGAGAACCTGGGGATTTTTGCCGCACTGCGGGGCGTAAGCAACCAGGCCGTCAAAGATGCTTTGGATTTGGTGGGGCTGCCCTACAAGGACAAAAAGCTCTTTTCCCAGTATTCCCTGGGCATGAAGCAGCGGCTGGCCATCGCCCTGGCGGTTATGCACGACCCGGAGCTTCTGATTTTGGATGAACCCATCAACGGCCTTGATCCCATCGGCATCGCTGAGGTGCGTTCCTTTATCCGGGAGCTTTGCGACGAAAGAGGAAAAACCATTCTGATTTCCAGCCACATTCTTTCGGAAATCTCCCTGCTGGCGGACGATATTGGCATTATCGACCACGGCGTATTGCTGGAAGAAGAAAGCCTTGCCCAGCTGGAGCAAAAAAGCAGCAGGCATATCCAGTTTACGCTTTCGGATACGGCCCAGGCGGCAAGGATTTTGGAGCGGGATTTCCAGGAAAACCATTTTACCATACAGGACAGCCACAATCTGCGCCTGCATAACCTGGAGCTGCCTGTGGGGAAGCTGGTAACGGCCTTTGTAGAAAACGGAGTGGAGGTATCCCAGGCCGCCGCCGTGGAAGAAAGCCTGGAGGATTACTTCAAGCGTGTGACAGGGGGCGAGGGCATTGGGTAAGCTGATCAAATGCGAATTTTTGAAATTGCGGCGGAAGCCGCTGGTGTATATTTCTTTGCTGGTTTCCGTACTTATGCCGGCGGCGTATGCTTTCTTTCTGGCAGATGCAAGCACGGATGTGGATGCGGTGAATGGGATCATGTCCAGCCTGTTCCAGCTCAGTGCCTATCTGCTGCTGATGCCCCTGCTTGTGATTCTGGCATCCAATCTGCTGTTTGAGGAGCTGGACAATGACACCCTGAAAAACCTGGTTACCGTGCCGGTAAACAGAACCAAGCTGGTGCTTGCCAAGATGCTGGTGCTGCTGGTGTTTGCCGTTGGCTTTATGGCAGTTGGCGGATTGGGAAATCTTGCAGTTTTGCTGCTGCAAGGCTGGGAGCCGGTTGGGTTTTGGGCCTTGTTTGCCGTTGGGATGGAAGAAGGGGTGATTATGTGGGTGGGCGCACTGCCCTGCATCCTGCTGGTGGTTCTTCTCAACAAAAATTATATTGTGTCTGTTGTGATCACTTTCTTCTATACGGTTGCCAATTACATGCTTTCCATGAACGATAGGTTCCTGACACAGCCCTTTGGCTGGAACATTGGGACTCTGTTTCCGGGGCCGCTGGCGTTTCGCTGGACGTTCCAATTTTATGACCAGAGCCAGACCAGTGCGGAACTGGCAGCACTGTTGGAGCGGGTCAGCCCGTATTTTCTGAATGGTGTTCAGGTGTTTGGTGTGATTATTGTGGAAGCCATGGTGTTTCTTGCACTGATTGCAGTCGTTTACCGGCGGCAGGAAATCTAAGGGGGTGTGACTATGGGAAACGTATTAAAATCGGAACTGGGAAAACTGCGCCGGTGTCAGATCCTTCTGGTGGGGCTGGTGGCGCTGGCGCTCTGTCCGTTGGTGCAGTATGGCAGCCAGCTGATCGTGGCTGCTGAGTACCGAAACCCAAACTATACCTTCCAAACCCTGTTTGAAAATGTTGTCTGGGGCAATACCCAGCTGTTTTTCCCCATTTCCCTGGTGATGATCGGCGGCTGGCTCATTGACAGAGAAGCGGCCCAGGATACCCTGAAAAACATTATGACCGTTCCGGTTTCCATGCCGAAGCTGCTGATAGCCAAGCTCTTTTGGGTGGGGGTAATGGCCCTTGGGCTGGGACTTTACAGCGTGGCCGTTACGCTGGCTGCCGGGCTGGTGGTTGGCCTGCCGGGGCTGACGGCGCAGGTGCTTTTTCGTGGCGGCAGTCAGATCGTGCTGGCTGCGCTGACGACCTATCTGGTGTGCATGCCCTTGATTTTGATTTTTGGGCAGATGCGAGGGGCCTATCTGGGCGGTTCCATTCTGGCGTTCTTCCTTGGCTACAGCATGCTGTTTTTCAAAGGCGGCATCCTTGCCAGCGTGTATCCATTTTCTGCTGCGCTGATTTTGGCGGGATTTGACATGAGCGGATATGCCGGAACGACCACAGAGCCGAGCCCTGCGCTGGCGGTCATCGGGGTTGGCGGCATGGTTCTCTGGGCGGTGCTGCTGATAAGGCTGTCCAGCAGCAAAAAAGAGAGAAATCCCCGAAAACAGGCAGATGCCAAGGGGGAAGGAAAGCGTGGGGTACGCAGGAAAGGAAGGGGATAGCTGTGAAGAAACTGGTTTTCTCATTCTGCCTGATAATATTGGGGGCTTCCCTGCTCTCCGGCTGCACAAAAGAGGAGATCCTCGACCAGTATAATCAGGTCATTCAGTCGGCCGGTTCCATGGCGCTTACTGGAAAGGCATCCTTACAGGGCACAAAAGAAAGGGGAATTGACGATTATACTGGGGCCTATACGGCGGATTATGAGAATTTTTCAGGAACAGAGTATTTGTTCGGCGGAACTTCCATAAACCGGGAAGCCGGCAAGGAAGTGACTATGGACTGTACTTTGGAGATTACGGAGGGCAGCGCAAAGGTGTTTTGGATTTCGGGAGCGGGGGAAGCTGTTACACTCCTGGAAACCGCCGGAACGTATTGCAGTACCATTACACTCCCGGAAGGCGGAAACTATATCGGCATAGAATGTGCGGATTTTACAGGAAGCATCGCATTGCACATTGCGTAATATTTGCCGGATGGCAGCCGTAAAAACGTCACGGAAGAAAGAAAAGCGCCCGCTTTTGACAAACCGAAAGGCCGCTGCGAACTTCGCAGCGGCCCTTGCTATGGGGTTGGAAACGTTGCTTACACCACCAGGAATGTGCAGCCAATGGGGGCGACTTCCAGGGTGCCGGCGGAGACAGGGGCGCCGGACAGGTCGGGCAGCTCCCAGTTTTCGCCCAGGACCAGGTCACGGCCGTTGAGGGTCATAACGGTGGCCCGCTTGTTGCCGTCCTTGCCGGCCAGGGCGTAGACGATGCCGTCCTTGGGCAGCTCCACGGTGGTGGCCTGAGTCTCAGAGTTGTTGATGATCAGGTAGCACTTACGGGTGGGGTCAGCCTTGTAGGACTGGACGTAGACGTGAGCGCCCTCCCGGACTTCCTCGCCGGAAGCGTAGACGGTGGTGCCCATCAGCTCCTGCCACAGCTTCACAGCAAAGAAGTTGGGCCGGGGGTTGAACACCTGCCGCTCCAGGAAGCCGTAGTCAGAGGAAGCCAGGGTGTTGTGGAAGATGACACCACGGGTCTGGGCAGAGAAGCCGCCCAGCTCGTTCAGAGTCCGCAGCACATCCAGATAGGTGGAAGCCCAGCTGTCGCCGCCGCCGCCGGCATCGCCGGATTCGGTGACCCACATTTCGCCGCCGGGGCAGTACTTGTCTCGATAGGGGGCGTAAACACGGCAGAAGTTGGGGGCAGTGGCCAGGTATGCCTCGCTGTTGGCCTCGCTGGCATCCCAGTGGCCCGCAGGCATCACGGAGGCCAGCCGGTCGGACAGGCCGTTGTAGTAGTGGTAGCTGAACACATCCACGGGGACCTTGCAGCCGTCCATCAGCTCGTGGCAGCTGGCGTTGTTCCGGGCCAGCTGCTCCACGCCGCCGGCGTCCTTGTCCATCTTGCCGAAGCTCACATCCACGCCGCCGGTGTCGGAGGGGCCGACATACAGGCACTCGGGGTAGTTTTCCTTCAGCCAGGAAGCGAACCGGTCAGCATCCCGGCGGTAGTGGGCGGCGGTGTAGCCCTGGGGGAAGCCAGTGTCTTCCAGCATGTTCGGCTCGTTGGCGAACTCGGCAGCCTCGATGGGCACGCCGTACTCCTTGGAGAAGCGGAACAGCTTTTCCGCCTCAGTGGAGGGCCAGGGCTCCTCAGCGCTGTGCAGGCCCGGGCAGTTGGCCACGGAGACCTTCAGCTTCAGGCCGCAGTCCCGGACGAAGTCCAGCACGCCGATCCACTGCTGCTTGGTCAGCACGTTCAGGTAGCCTTCGGGCACGGTGCCGTCGGCATACTCGCCGTCAAAGTCATAGTAGGTCTTGGTGGCCCAGGTGCCGGAAACACGACACCAGGCGGTGCCCAGGTCCTTGGTCAGCTTGCGCAGCTTGGGGTTGTACAGGTCGATGGGGGGATACACCTGCATCAGGTCCCGGTACATGGCGGCAATGCCGCCCTCGGTGGGCCGGACCACGAAAGGCTCGGTGCCGGCGATCTGGCCGGGGGTGTAGGCCTTCCAGAAGGTGCCGCCGGTGACTTCGGCGAACTCCACGTTGTAGCTCATCAGCAGGGGATTCTGCTCATGCAGCGCAGCCAGCTCGCTGGGGTTCAGCTTGACAAATTCTGCCATAATCATTCTCCTTTTCTTTCACGCAGCCATGGCGTGGATGATTAACAGGTAAATTGTAACACAATCCCACAGGAAAAACAATGCGCAGATTGTAAATTCTTCTATATTTCCTGGGGTGCTGCCTGTTTTTGGGGCAGCGGCGGCAAAGCGGTTGACAGGAAGGCGGATTTTTGGTATACTGGTTTGGCCAACTTGTTGACACATCAACAAGTTGCACCAATCGGAACGGAGGCGTTTCTATGCTGGACAGATACCAGATGTTTTCCACGGCGGTTTCCAGCCTGTACCATGATATTCAGAAAATTGAGCGGATGGAGATGGCCAAATTCGGCATGAAAGGCCCCCAGGCCCAGTGTCTGCTGGCCATGCGCAGCCACCCGGAGGGGATTACGGCCTCCCGGCTGTGCCAGCTGTGCGAGCGGGACAAGGCGGCGATTTCCCGCACCCTGGCGGAGCTGGAAAAAACCGGCATGGTCCGCCGGGAGGAGCGGAACGGCTCCAAATACCGGGCGTGCCTTTTCCTGACGGAACAGGGCCGTGGAGCGGCGGAAGCCGTGTGCACCAAGGCCCGGCTGGCGGTGGAGCAGGCCGGAGACGGGCTGGATGACCAAAGCCGGGAGGTCTTTTATGCGGCCCTGACCCGGATCTCGGAGAATCTCCACGCCCTGTGCCAGAGCGGCATCCCCGCCGGGGAGCCGGAAGAGAGATAGATACGGTAATACATTTCATTGAAAGGGGGACTGAACGTATGGGAATCCAAATTGTAATTGACTCGACCACAGACCTGCCGGCCCAGGCGGCGGAGCAGGTGAAGATCGTGCCCCTGACCATCCATTTCGGGGAGCAGCAGTATGTTTCCGGCGTGGACATTGACGCCAGAAGCTTTTATGAGAAGCTGGTGGAAAGCGACGTGCTGCCCACCACCAGCCAGCCCACACCGGCGGCCTTTGCCGATGTGTTCCAGGCGGCGGTGGCGGCAGGGGACGAGGTGGTGTGCATCACCATTTCCTCCAAGCTCTCCGGCACCTACCAGAGCGCCAGCATTGCCGCCATGGACTTCCCGGGGAAAGTATTCGTGGTGGACAGCCGCACCGTTACCTTAGGTTGCGGCATCCTCACCCAGTACGCCCTGGACCTGGCCAAGCAGGGCATCAGCGCCCGGGAGCTGGCGGAGCGGGTGGAAAAGAAGCGGGAAAAGGTGCGGCTGCTGGCCCTGCTGGACACCCTGGAATACCTGAAAAAGGGCGGCCGCATTTCCTCCACTGTGGCCTTCGCCGGTGGCCTGCTGAACATCAAGCCGGTGATCTGCGTGGCAGAGGGCGAGGTGAAGCTGCTGGGCAAGGCCCGTGGCTCCCGGCAGGGCAGCAACCTGCTGGTGCAGCAGATTGAGAAGGCCGGCGGCGTGGACTTTGACCTGCCGGTGCTGCTGGGCTACACCGGCCTGAGCGATGCCATGCTGAAAAAGTATATGGAAGACAGCGCCCAGCTGTGGCAGGGCAGGGTGGACAGCTTGCCGGTGTCCATTGTGGGCAGCGTGGTGGGCACCCACGCCGGACCGGGTGCCGTGGCGGTGGCCTTCTTCGGCGCCGGGGAGTAAGGCACCCAATATTTGCAAAATCTTTGCCGGTTTCTTCCTGGCATTTCCAAGAAATGGGTGTTTGGAGGGGAAAAGAATTGTGAAATCCTACAATTCTTTTCTCAGGGGGCGGAATCCGAAAAAAACGATTGAAAAATCCTCGGAATTGCGGTATAACTATTGTGTTCAAGTGATTCTATATCCGACCGTCATTAGGACTGGCCGGGGAAATGAGGTACCAATATGGAAAGAAAAGTCGGAACCGTATCCCGTGGTATTCGCTGCCCCATCATCCGTGAGGGGGACGACCTGGCGAAAATCGTGGTGGACAGCGTTCTGGAAGCTGCCGAGAGCGAAGGCTACGGCGTGCGTGACCGGGACGTGGTGGCGGTCACCGAATCTGTGGTGGCCCGGGCCCAGGGCAACTATGCCGATGTGGATGCCATTGCCGCCGATGTAAAGGCGAAGCTGGGCGGTGAGACGGTGGGCGTGATTTTCCCCATCCTGTCCCGGAACCGGTTTGCCATCTGCCTGCGGGGCATTGCCCGGGGCGCTAAGAAGATCGTTCTGATGCTGAGCTATCCCTCTGACGAGGTGGGCAACGAGCTGGTGAGCCTGGATAAGCTGGACGAGGCCAAGATCAATCCTTACTCCGACGTGCTGACCCTGGAGCGCTACCGCACCCTGTTCGGGGAGAACCTGCATCCGTTTACCCTGGTGGACTATGTGCAGTACTATTCCGACCTGGTTCGGGAGGAGGGCGCAGAGGTGGAGGTCATCTTCGCCAACGACCCTAGAGTGATCCTGAACTATACCAAGAATGTGCTGACCTGCGATGTCCACACCCGGGCCAGAACCAAGCGGCTGCTGCTGGCTGCCGGCGGCGAGCGGGTGTGCGGCCTGGACGATATCCTGACGGCCTCCATCAACGGCAGCGGTTACAATGAAAAGTACGGTCTGCTGGGCTCCAATAAGTCCACGGAATCCACGGTGAAGCTGTTCCCCCGGGACTGCCAGGACCTGGTCAAGAGCATCCAGGCCCAGCTGCTGGAAAAAACCGGCAAGCTGGTGGAGGTTATGGTCTACGGCGACGGCGCTTTCAAGGACCCTGTTGGAAAGATTTGGGAGCTGGCCGACCCGGTGGTTTCCCCGGCATACACCGCCGGTTTGGAGGGCACGCCCAACGAGCTGAAGCTCAAGTACCTGGCGGACAATGACTTTGCCGGCCTGTCCGGCGAGGCGCTGAAGACCGCCATTGAAGCTGCCATCCGCCAGAAGGACGGCAACCTGGCCGGCTCCATGGCCTCCCAGGGCACTACCCCCCGCCGCCTGACGGATCTGATCGGCTCTCTGTGCGACCTGACCTCCGGCTCCGGCGACAAGGGCACCCCCATCATCCACATCCAGGGCTATTTCGACAACTACACCAACTGATAACCCAAAAATCCCGCTGGGAAGCAATTCCCGGCGGGATTTTTTATACATAATGGCTCGCAAGTGTCTGCCGGGGTAACAGGATCATAATTGACAACTACGGCACGCCGCCCTTGCCTCTCCCTATGGGAGAGGTGCTCAGTGCGCACACTGGGCGGAGAGGGCCTTTCCAACCCTACCACTCACAACATCCTACGTTGTTACCCTCTCAGTCGAAAATCAGAGATTTTCGCCAGCTCTCCCAGAGGGAGAGCCAAGGTGGGGGCGTTTTGCTTTGGTGGGGAGGAAAACGCACGTGGGCGGCGGGGGCATGCCCCCGCCCTACGCACGGGTGCACTCCTTTTGTCCAAATTATTGAGCCGTATCGAACCGGGTGACCTCCAATGGCGTGGGTCTACCGCCAGGGTAACAGGCTCGCATTGTCAGCGGCCACTGGCCGCCCCTCTCAGACGAAAATCAGAGATTTTCGCCAGCTCTCCCAGAAGGAGAGCCAAGTGGGGTGTGTTTCGTTCGTGGGTGGGTTTTGCTTTGGTGGGGAGGAAAACGCACATGGGCGGCGGGGGCGTGCCCCCGCCCTACGAAAGGTACGTTCCTTATGTCCAAATTATTGAGCTGTAACGAACCGGGTGACCCCCAAAGGTGGTGGTCTACCGCCAGGGTAGCAGACTCGTAACTGTCAGCGGCCACTGGCCGCACGCCGCCGCAATTTTTTGCTTGACAAAATTGTATTAGTGTGTTATTGTATGAATACACTAATACAGCGGTACAGCAAAGGAGGTGCCTATGAACTGGAAATTTAGTGGTGACCGGCCGGTGTATCAGCAGATCATGGAGGCCCTGCGGGGGGCTATCCTCAGCGGGGAGCTGCCCCCTGGGGGGAAGGTCCCCTCGGTGCGGGAGCTGGCGGCTCAGGCGCAGGTCAATCCCAACACCATGCAGCGGGCGCTGACCGAATTGGAGCGGGAAAATCTGCTGGTCAGCGGCGGAACCAGTGGGCGCACAGTGACCCAGGACGAGGACATTCTCACAGGAATGCGGGAAGATGCCCTGGCGGAGCTGGCCCGGGAGTGCGCAGAAAAATTCAGGGCCTTTGGCCTGACACCGGCCCAGGCCGCTCAGCGGCTGATGGACCTGGAACACGAAAAGGAGGAATCTTAAATGCAGGAAACGGTATTGCAGGCCAGAGACCTGACCATGCGCTATCACGGCTGTGTGGCGCTGGACGGGTTGAATCTGGAGCTGCCCCAGGGAAAAATTGTGGGCTTGCTTGGCCCCAACGGCAGCGGCAAAACCACATTTATCAAGCTGGCGGCAGGACTGCTCACCCCTACGGCGGGCAGCATTCAAATTGACGGGGAGAAAATCGGCCCAAAAACCAAGGCGGCGGTGTCCTACCTGCCCGACCGGCCTTGCTTCAACAAAAATCTGCGGGTGGAGCAGCTGCTGGACTTTTTCCAGGACTTTTACCAGGATTTTGACCGGGAACGGGCGGAAACCATGCTGAAAACTCTGAATATCCAGCCCAAGGCCCGATTCCGCACCCTGTCCAAGGGCACCCAGGAGAAGGTGCAGCTGGTGCTGGTGATGTCCCGGCGGGCTAAGCTGTACCTGCTGGATGAGCCCATCGGCGGCGTGGACCCGGCGGCCCGGGACTACATTCTCAATACTATCATTACCAATTACGACCCCAGCGCCACGGTGCTGATCTCCACTCACCTGATCACCGATGTGGAACGGGTGCTGGATGAATTTCTGTTCCTGTACAACGGGAAAATCATCCGGGGAGGCAATGCCGACACGGTGCGAGAAGAATCGGGAAAATCGCTGGATGAACTGTTCCGGGAGGTGTTCAGATGTTTGCCAAATTGTTAAAGCACGAATGGCGCTCCACCAGAGGCGTTATCGGGATGCTGTGCGTGATCATTCTGGTGTGCGGACTGACCATCGGCGGCATTGCCAATTTTATGCTACACACTGCAGTGACCAGTGGGGATATGATCCAGGTGGGAGAAACCGCCATTTATGTGGAAGAAACCGGTGCAGTACCCCAGATTTCGCCCTTTGTGGTTATGGTGTGCACAATGCTGTTTGTGATGGCTTTTATAGCGGTGGTCATTTGCTGCGCCGCCAGTGTGTTCGTGGTGATCTGGCGGTTCTATAAGAGCCGGTTTGGGGACGAGGGCTACCTGACCTTCACCCTGCCGGTGAACCACCATCAGCTGCTGCTGAGCAGTATTTTGAATAGCGTGATTGGCATTGTGCTGGTGTTCCTGGCGGCGGCCGCTGCGGTGGTGCTGTCGTGCATCCTGCTTATGATGGGCTTCCCGGTGGATTTCTGGCCGGAGGCTGCCGGTGCTGTGGGCCGGGCTTTTGGCACCCTGATGGAGACCATGGAGGGCAACTGGCCGATTTTCTGGAAGGTTGTGGGCACGATGCTGCTGTCCGGTTTGCACCAGATCGTGATTCTGATGCTGGCTGTCACCATTGGCGCCATGATCGCCAAGAAGTATAAGCTGCTGGCGGCAGTGGGGGCTTACTACCTGATCGGTCTGGTTCAGGTAATTGCGCAGATGGCAGTGATGGCCAACTCCGTCCTCAGCGAAAAGTTTGGCACCCTCTTTGCTGGGTTCAACTGGATCGCCCTGGTGACCATTGTGGGCGGCTACTGGCTCATGTACTACCTGACCAGCCGGAAGCTGAACTTGAATTGACAATTGGCCCGCCCTCTGGGGGTAGAGGACCCTCTCAGTCACGGCTATCGCCGTGCCAGCTCTCCCAGAGGGAGAGCCAAGGGGGTGGTGGAACTGGGAAGGTGCAGCGGTAAACGCACGTGGTCGGCGGGGGCATGCCCCCGCCCTACGCACGGGTGTAACATACCTATTCGTTTCCTGAGCGGTAACGAACCGGGAGACCCCCTGAGGTGGTGGTTTGCCGCTAGGGTAACAGGCTCGTAGGTGACAGCGGCGGCACGCCGCCCCTCTCAGTCACGGCTATCGCCGTGCCAGCTCTCCCAGAGGGAGAGCCAAGGGGGCGGTGGAAGTGGGTAGGTGCGGTGAGAAAACGCACGTGGTCGGCGGGGGCGTGCCCCCGCCCTACGAAAGTCCTCTTTTGCCCAAACTACTGAGTGGTAACGAATCGGGTGACCCCCAAAGGTAGTGGTTTACCGCCAGGGGGGCAGGCTCGTAGGTGACAGCGGCCACTGGCCGCCTTGCCTCTCCCTTTGGGAGAGGTGCCCAGTGCGCACACTGGGCGGAGAGGGCCCTCTCAGACGAAAATCAGAGATTTTCGCCAGCTCTCCCAGAGGGAGAGCCAAGTTTCGCCCGGTATCGGTACATAGCTGCTATAGAGAATACGGCCACTGGCCGCAGGAGGTAAGAAATGAGTACAACAACCTTAAAGCTAATTGCATTGGCCCTGATGTTTCTGGACCATATTTATGAATTTTTCCCCGGCGCACCCATTGTGCTGACCTGGCTGGGGCGGATCAGTGCGCCGATCTTCTTTTTCTGCACGGCATGGGGCTTCTACTATACCCATAACCGGCGGGTGTACCTGCTGCGGATGTACCTGTGCTCGGTGCTGATGGGGGCGCTGGATTTGGTGCTGAATCTGAGCATCGCCCAGCCGGTGGTGCCGGTAATCAATAATATCTTCACCACGCTGTTCCTGAGCTGCTTGTTCATCTACCTGTGGGAGATGAAGGAAAAGCCGTGGCAGAAAATGCTGATGGTGCTTGCCTATCTGGCGCTCAACGTTGCGATGGTTTTCCTGATTACAGGTGTGGCTTCGCCGCTGCTGTACAGGGTGCTTCCGCAGCAAACTTACCAGTACTGCATTACCATGGTAGGCGGATTGCTGCCCAATATTCTCACCTGTGAGGGAGGTTACTTCACAGTGATGTTGGGACTTGTGTTGTACTTCTGCAAAGATAGCCGCAAAAAGTTAGCGATAGGCTATGGTGTATATTGTATGGGATATGTACTGCTTTTGGTATTTCTGGGAGCCAGTACCGGCATGGGTGTTACAGATTGGCCGCACTTTATGATGCAAGAGGCCTATGAATGGATGCAGATTTTCGCTCTGCCGCTGATGCTGTGCTACAACGGCCAGAAGGGCCGGGGATACAAGTACCTGTTTTACATCTTCTATCCGGCACACGTGGCGGTGCTGTTCTATCTGGGCAACCTGCTGGCATGAGAAAACGCCCCTCGGTTCTTAAAATCGAGGGGCGCTTTTTTAATGGGCATAACATATAACGTTGCTGCCCTCTCAGACGAAAATCAAAGATTTTCGCCAGCTCTCCCAGAGGGAGAGCCAAGTTGGGGACGTTTTGTTCGTCCACTACCACGTATCGAACCGGGTGACCCCCAATGGCGTGGGTCTACCGCCAGGGGTGCAGGCTCGTAGGTGACAGCGGCGGCACGCCGCATTAGAGGGCGGCTTTGATTTTTTCGATCATGTCGGCGTATTCTGCCTCGGTGAGGTAGGTTTTGCCGGGGTTCATGGCGAAGGGGGTGCCCCACTCGAACTGGTCCTTGTACTTGGGCACCAGATGGAAGTGCAGGTGGCAGCCGCCGTCGCCGTAGGCACCGTAGTTGACCTTGTCGGGATGGAGAACCTTGTGGATGGCGTTGGCGGCAGTGGCCACATCCTCGAAGAAGGCAGCCCGCTCCTCAGCGGAGATGTCCACCAGCTCGCTGACGTGGTCCTTGTAGGCCACGATGACCCGGCCGGGGTGGCTCTGCTCCTTGAAGAGGATCAGCTGGGAAGCCTTCAAATCGCAAATCTTGATGCCGAAGCCCGCCAGGATGTCACCGCCCATGCAGTAACCGCAGTTTACATCTTTCATGTGTCATAACCTCGTTTCTAAAAAATAGGGATACCTGTAAGATACCACAGATTTCCCCTGGGGTCAAGGTGTCTAGCGCAGCACTTTTGCCCATTTTGCCAGGGGCTCGATGATGGCGGACAGGTCCTGAATGGCCTGGTTCAGGGCATCGAAGTCCACGGCGTTCAGCTTGTCCATGGACTGCTCCAGGCTTTTCTGGCCGGAGATCACCAGCTGGTTGACGTTCTCCACCATGTCCTCCAGGTCCAGCTTGGCCAGCTGGCCCGTGGCCTGTTCCAGATTTTGAAGCACCGGCTCCACCTGCCCCAGCACATGCTCCGCCTGGGGCACCAGCCGCAGGGCCACGCCCAGGGTGCAGGCAAACAGCACCGCCGCCGCCAGCGCCAGAGCGCAGCAAATCCGGGCCAGCCGCAGGCGCTTGCGGCCCGTCTCGTCGATTCTGCGCAGAAGCTCCAATTGTTCGTAGTTGTCTTCCATGGTCAGCAACTCCTTTTTCTGTAGGATTTCAACAAAATTGTACCACAGCACCGGGGGTGGACGCAAGTGCCGGAAGCCCTCTATAGGGAAAATGATGAAAATCGGGAGAAAGGCTTGAAATATTTGTGAACGGGTGTTATACTTTCTTTAACTGGTGTGCCAGGGAAAATAAAGGGCGAATTCGCCTGTGCACTGCTCGAAGCACGTCGATAACGGATTTTATTAGGAAAGGAATTGGCGAAATGAAGATGATGAAAAGATTGCTCGCTCTGCTGCTGTCGCTGACCCTGGTGCTGGCTTTGGCGGGCACGGCCTTTGCTGCGGGTGGGAATTCCATTACCGTGAAGAATGCCAAAGCTGGTGAAACTTACAAAATCTACAAGATGCTGGATTTGACGGTGGATGCCAATCAGGAGTACTTTAGCTACACCTTAAACGAGGCTTGGCAGGCTTTCTTTACCAATGGCGGCCCCGGCGCTGAGTATGTGGACGTTTCTCAGGATGAAGTGGTCACATGGCAGGAAGATAAGACGGATGCCGCCAGCATGGAGGCCTTTGGTAAGGCCGCAGCGGCTTGGGCTGTAGAAAATAACAAGAAAACAGCGGTTAACGATATTACGCCAAATACGGACGGGAATATCACGTTTAACAGCTTGGATAACGGCTACTACCTGATTACCTCTACCAATGGTACGCTGGCAATCGTGGATACCACCCCGACGAACCCCGCCCCTGAAATTACCGAGAAGAATGCGGATCCTTCCGTGAAAAAGCAGATTCGCAAGGCTGCGAATGGGGCGTATGGTGATGGTTCTATTGATGCCCAGATTGGCGACACGGTGTACTACCAGGCGACCATTACGGCACAGAAGGGGTCTAAAAATCTGGTGTTCCACGATGAGATGGAAACAGGCCTGACGTTGGGGGAGAATACCATTGCGGTAAAAGTAAACGATCAGGCTTTGACCCCAAGTACGGACTATACCTTAACGACAACTGGTCTGACTGACGGCGAAACGTTCCAAATTACATTCACAGAGACTTGGCAGAATAATTTGACTGGGGCTACCAGCGTTGTCATCGAATACCAGGCTACCCTGAATGAGAATGCTGAGATTTCTACCGAAACCAATGACAACACCGCTTGGGTTACCTGGGGTGGTAACGGAAAATCTGCGGAATCTAAGGTATCTGTCAATACATACAAGGGCGAGATTGTGAAGTACTACGCCAAAACAGATGACACTGGCACGACCAACCACCTGCTGGATGGTGCGGGCTTTAAGCTGTATGATACAAGCACTGGCGGAAACCGCATTAAGGTTGTAGATATTACAAATAACACCGAAGGCAGCCCGAAGACGTATCGGATAGCAACGTCCGGGGAGACGGACGTTGAGGAAATTATGGCTACAGGCGGTCGGGTGATTATTCAGGGCTTGGACAAGGACAAAGCCTACTATCTGGAAGAAAGCACCACCCCTGCTGGCTTCAACAAGCTGGCAAATCGTGTGGAGCTGAAGCTGGAAGCGGGCAATGAGATAGTTGGGGAAAACAAAATTGGCCTGGATGGAAGCTGGAAGGCTACCGAAGGACAGAAGACCGGCGCAGCCGTGGAGATTGAAAATAAGTATGGCACGGAGCTGCCCAGCACCGGCGGTATGGGTACTACCATTTTCTACGTCATCGGCTCTGTGCTGGTGATTGGTGCGGTGGTCCTGCTGGTGAGCAAGAAGAGAATGTCTCGCTAATTTACCCGAGGAGGGGCTTCGGCCCCTCCTTCCCTGCATTTTCCCCCAATCAGCGGCGGCACGCCACTCTTGCCTCTCCTTATGGGAGAGGTGGCACGGCGTAAGCCGTGACGGAGAGGGCCTTCCCCAACCCAACGCCCACAAGAACTAACGGTTCAACCCTCTCAGACGAAAATCAAAGATTTTCGCCAGCTCTCCCAGGGGGAGAGCCAAGGGGGTGCGGGGGAAGCACGCCCCCGCCCTACGAAACCACCCTTTTTCTCAAACAATTGAGCCGTACCGAACCGGGTGACCCCATAAGGTGTGGATCCACCACCAGGGTATCAGGCTCGCTATTGATAGCGGCGGCACGCCTAAAACCGTCCGTCTACCACCATGCATCGAACCGGGTGACTCCCTAAGGAGCTGGTCCACCACCAGGGTAACGGACTCGTAAATGACAGCGGCGGCACGCCGCCACGCCGCAAGGAGAACGCCATGAAGAAACATCTTTCCACAATATTGCTGGTCCTGATCCTGCTTCTGGGGCTGTCCTTGCTGCTGTATCCGACGTTCAGCGATTGGTGGAATTCCTTTACTTCCTCCCGGGCCATCGCCAGCTATTCCGAGGACGTGGCCAAACTGGACCAGCACCAATACGATGACCTGTGGAACGCCGCTTGGGACTATAACCAGTCCCTGGGAGAGCGGGAGAACCATTTCCTGCTGTCTGAGGAGCAGCGTGCCCAGTATGAGGCCCTGCTGGATATCTCCGGCCAGGGAATCATGGGCTATATCGAAATCCCTGCCATTGGGGTGTCCCTGCCGGTCTACCACGGCACGGCGGAGCCGGTGCTGCAGGTGGCCATCGGCCATCTGGACTGGACCAGCCTGCCCGTGGGTGGCGAAGGCAGCCACTGTGTCGTCTCCGGCCACCGGGGCCTGCCCTCAGCCCGGCTGTTCACCGACCTGGACAAGCTGACGGAGGGCGATACCTTCTCCCTGCGGGTGCTGGACGAGGTGCTTACCTACCAGGTGGACCAAATCCGCATTGTGGAGCCGGAGGACGTGGAGCCGCTGATGATCGTCCCCGGGGAGGACCTGTGTACCCTGGTCACCTGCACGCCCTACGGCATCAACAGCCACCGGCTGCTGGTGCGGGGCCGCCGCATGGAGCAGGCAGAGGTGAAGACCGCCGTCCGGGTCAGCGCCGATGCCATGCAGCTGGAGCCGGCGCTGGTGGCGCCTTTTGTGGCCAGCTCCATTTTGGCGCTGCTGCTGATCGTGCTGCTGATTCCCAAACGGAAAAAGTAGTGGACTGATTGAGGTGATACTATGAAAAAACTGTGGAAGGCCCTGTGCATTTGTTTCTGCCTGGGGGCGGTGCTGAGCTGCCTGCCCATTCCCGCCAGGGCCATTGAGCACATTGACTTAAGCCGCACCGGCACCCTGACTGTGACATCCCGGTACGGCGAGACACCGATGGAAGGGGCATTGTTCCGGCTGTACAAAATCGCCCTGCCGGATGTGCAGTGCAATCTGACACCGCTGCCGCCCTTTGACCAGGTGGCGGGGGATTTGAACCACCTGGACCAAGCGGGCTGGGAGGCCCTGGCCCAGGAGCTGCTGGCGTTCGTTGACCAGCAGGGGTTGACCCCCATGCGGACCGGGGAAACCGACGAAACGGGGCAGCTGCGCTTTGCCGATTTGGATTTGGCGCTGTACCTGCTCGTCAGCGACTGGCACACCCAGGATACGGTGCAGTATCAGCAGCAGCCGATTCTGGTGATGGTCCCCGGCCGGAATCAGGACGACCCGGACACCTGGGACTATTCCGTTTCGGTGACCAATAAGCCGGTTACGGCCAAAACCGCCCTGAAAGTGCTGAAATTCTGGGAGGATCGGGAAAATGCCGGGGGAAAGCGGCCCAAATCCATCACCATCTGGCTGTGCCGGGATGGGGAGGACTACGAAAAAATCACCCTGCCGGTGAATGGAAAGTGGGAATACACTTGGCAGGACCTGCCCCATGGACACACCTGGACCGTCCGGGAGGAACCGATTCCCAACTACGCCGAGGGCAAGCCCCAGCGGGACGACAAGGACACCACCCAGATCGTCTATACCATCACCAACACCTACCAGCCCCCGGACCCGGGGAAGCTGCCCCAGACCGGGCAGCTGTGGTGGCCCATCCCGGTGCTGCTGATGGGCGGCCTGCTGCTGGTGGTGGTGGGCCTGATTCGCCGCCGCAGCGGAGACAGCCATGAAACGAGGTAGCATTTGCATCCGGTTGGGCCTGGTGCTGATTGCCCTGGCCCTGGGGCTGTGGGGGTGGAACCTGTGGGAAAACCACCAGGCGGACACCGCCAGCGTCCAGGTGGTCCAGGCCCTGACCGCAGCCCAGCCGGAGCGGCCCCCGGTGCAGCCCACCCAGCCGGAATACGTCCAGTTCCCCCAGCGGGAAATGCCGGAGCAGGAGCTGAACGGCCAGCGCTACGTGGCGACTTTGGAAATCCCCAAGCTGGGGCTGACCCTGCCCGTTATCAGCCAGTGGAGCCAGGAGGGATTTCAGATCGCCCCCTGCCGCTATCTCGGCTCGGCCTACACCGGGGATTTGATTATCGCCGCCCACAATTACCCCGCCCATTTTGGCCGGCTCAAGGAATTGCAGCCGGGAGACGGGGTGTACCTGACGGACATGGAGGGCAGCCGCTTTTCTTACCGGCTGCTGGAGCAGGAGATTCTGCTGGGCACCGACGTGGCCGCTATGGAGGAAGGGGACTGGGATTTGACCCTGTTCACCTGCACCATCGGCGGCCAGTACCGGGTCACCCTGCGGTTTGAAGAAGTATAGAAAATCCCGCCAGCGCCGGATATTTTGGCGCTGGCGGGATTTTGTTGGTGGAGAGCTGATCGATGTCCTAGTTCATTTTGATTGCTCTGGTAGCATAAAAAGATGGAATATTATAATCATGGAAAAAGCCGTCTTTGCAGGTGTCTTCATATAGATCGGTAAGGATAAATCCGGCTTCCAGCTGCCCGCCGATTTGCTCCTCTAATGTATGAGAGAATGCAATGCCCCAGTCATTTTTCATGGAATCTTCATAGGCGACAGGGTCCTTCAAGGGGTTGAATGGCAGCTTGTATTTTATGTTGTTATTGTCATCAAAAATATATCCAAAGGCGTAATCCAGCCCACAAAGAAAAACACCTCCTTTTTTCAAAACACGGTAACATTCTTTGAAAATCGGTTTGATTTCCTCTACGTAACAGTTCGATACTGGGTGAAAAATGAGGTCAAAGGATGCATCATCGAAGGGCAATCGTTTTGTCATATCTGCCTGGATAACGGTTACATCATATTCTTCTCGTTTAGCGACCAACTTCTCGCTTTCGCATTGCTTTTGGGAGTAATCTAAAACGGTGCATTTTGCTCCCAGAGCAGAAAATATGGGGATTTGCTGTCCACCGCCGCTGGCCAATCCCAGCAAAGTTTTGCCTTTTAGTATACCAAACCAGCTGTGGGGTACGTACTTGGTTGGCGTCAATAAAACATTCCAATTTCCTTTTTGCGCTTCGTGGTACTCTTCGGGGGAGATAACCTTTCCCCATTCCCATCCGGATTCGCACCAGGTATCTACCACCTGTGCGTTGATATCTTGGTAGTCCATAGTTTCCTCTAAATTCCAGCTTGTGTCTTTCTAAAAATGGGCAATCCCAAAGCGGGACTGCCCATTTTGTATATCCTTAGTACAGCTTGGCGCCTGCAGGGATGTGGTTGTCCACCATCAGCAGGTTCAGACCCTCGTGGCCGTCCACCTCGTGCACGGCGGAGATCAGCATGCCCTCGGAGTCAATGCCCATCATCTTTCTGGGGGGCAGGTTCACGATGGCGATGCAGGTCTTGCCCACCAGCTGCTCCGGCTCGTAATACTCGTGGATGCCGCTGAGGATCACCCGGTCCTGGCGCTCGCCGTCGTCCAGGGTGAACTTCAGGAGCTTCTTGGACTTCTTCGCCGCTTCGCAGGCCAGAATCTTCACTGCCCGGAAGTCGGACTTGGCAAAGGTGTCAAAATCCACCATTTCCTGGAAAATCGGCTCGATCTTCACGTTGGAGAAGTCGATCTTCTCCTCCACCGGGGCTTCCGCAGGGGCAGCCTCAGCGGTTTCCTGGGGCTTTTCGGCCTTGGGGGCATCGGTGGGCTTCATGGTGGGGAACAGCAGCACGTCCCGGATGCTGGCGGAATCGGTCAGCAGCATGACCAGCAGGTCCACGCCGAAGCTCAGACCGCCCGTGGGGGGCAGGCCGTATTCCAGAGCGGTGATGTAGTCGTAGTCCACCTGGGCCTTGGAGTTGGGCTCCAGCTGCTTGCGCTCGGCCACCTGCCGCTCGAACCGGCCCTTCTGGTCGATGGGGTCGTTCAGCTCGGAGAAGGCGTTGCCGAACTCCGTGGCGTTGATGAAATACTCGAACCGCTCGGTGAAAGCGGGGTCGTTGGGCTTGCGCTTGGCCAGAGGAGAGTTCTCCACCGGGTAGTCGTAGATGAAGGTGGGCTGGATCAGGTTCTCCTCCACGAAGGCGTCGAAGAACTCCGCCAGGATGGCACCCTTGGAGGGGATCTCCGGCAGGGCCACGTTCTTCTCCTTGGCGATGGCGATGGCCTGCTCGTCAGTTTCGATGGCGGCAAAGTCCACGCCGGAGTACTTCTTGACGGCCTCCACCATGGTCATCCGCTCCCAGTGGCTCAGGTCGATGATATGGCCCTGGTAGGGGATGGTGAGGCTGCCGCAGACCTCCATGGCCACGGTCTTCATCATCTCTTCCACCAGATCCATCATGCCCAGGTAGTCGGTATAAGCCTGGTACAGCTCGATGGTGGTGAATTCCGGATTGTGCTTGGGATCCATGCCCTCGTTGCGGAAGATGCGGCCCACTTCGTAAACCCGCTCCATGCCGCCGACTACCAGACGCTTCAGGTACAGCTCGGTTTCGATGCGCAGCACCATGTCCATGTCCAGGGTGTTGTGGTGGGTGTAGAAGGGACGGGCGGAAGCGCCGATCTCAAAGGGGGTCAGAATGGGGGTGTCCACTTCCAGGAAGCCCTTGCTGTCCAGGAAATGGCGCAGAGAGGTCATAATGCGGCTGCGCTTGACGAAGGTGTCCTTGACGTTGGGGTTGACGATCAAATCCACATAGCGCTGGCGGTAGCGGGTCTCCACATCGGTCAGGCCGTGGAACTTCTCCGGCAGGGGCAGCAGAGCCTTGCTCAGCAGGGTGGCCTCGTGGACCCGGACGGAGATCTCGCCCCGCTCGGTTTTGAACACGTCGCCCTGGATGCCCACGATGTCGCCGATGTCGTTTTTCTTGAAGCGCTGGAAGGCGCTTTCTTCCATTTCGTCAAACTTGACGTACAGCTGGATGCGGCCGGTGCTGTCCTGCAAGTCGCAGAAGGACACCTTGCCCATGCCACGCTTGCTCATGAGACGGCCGGCCAGACGGACGGTCTGGCCCTCCATGGCATCGAAGCCGGCCTTGATGGCGGCGGAGTCAGAGGTGACGTCGAACTTGGTCTGCACAAAGGGGTCCAGACCCTGGGCCCGGAGGGCTTCCAGCTTCTCGTGCCGGACCTTCACCTGGTCGGACAGAGGCATTTCAGACTGGGGTACAAATTTTGCCATGGCTTAGCCCTCACGAGACACCCGGATGACCTTCATGGTGAAGGAACCGGCAGGGGCGTTGACGGTGAAGCTTTCCCCGGCAGCCTTGCCCACGATGGCACGGCCGAAGGGGGAGTCGTCGGACAGCTTGAACTCCATGGGGTTGGCCTCCTGAGAGCCGGTGATGCGGTACTCAGTGCGCTTGCCCTGGGAATCCTCCACCAGCACGGTGCAGCCCAGGCCCACCCGGCCGCTGGCCTCGTTCTCGTCCTCGATGATGACGGCGTGGCTCAGTACGTCCTCGATTTCGGCAATGCGGCCGTAGAGCTTGGCCTGCTCGTTCTTGGCGGCATCGTACTCGGAGTTTTCCGACAAGTCACCATAGGAACGGGCTTCGGCGATCATGGCGGCGACCTCCCGCTCCCGGGTGGTCTTCAGGTAGTTCAGTTCCTTTTCCAGGTCTGCCAGACGCAGGCTTGTGATTTTGTATTCCTTAGCCATATTCAAAAATCCTTTCTTAAGATAAAAATATCGATAGCGTTGAATATTATAGAGGAATTTTCCCTGGTAGTCAAGGGATTTTTGGACGGGAACCGGGAAAAGCGGGAGGATTTTTGCCTGCCTCAGCCGATGCGTGCCAAAAGCTGCTGATAGATGCTCTGGGTTTCGGCGGCATCCTTTCCGCTGAGCACCAGGGGCTTGCCGTTTACATAGAGCAGCACGCAGCTTTCGGGGTCATAGTAGGTGTAGCGGGTGTAGGGGCCAAGCTCCTGGTTTTCAAACTGGCCCAGCAGCAGCTGCAGGCTCCCCACGCCGAAGGTGCGGGTGCCGGGGATATTTCCATCGTGGTAGCTGACGGACTCCACCCGGTCATAATACACCACAAGGTCACTGTAAAAGCTGGCATCGACGGTAAAATATTCATTGGAGAAGGTAACATTCACATGGCCGGTAAATAGCACCACCCACAAGTAAATCAGCAGCAGGGGCACGAAAATCAGGGTGCCGATGGAGAAGGCTTTGGCGAATTTCTTTTCCTTTTCACTCTGGGCCATGGGGGTGAAGGTGTCGCCCCGGCGGATCTGGCGGCGGTAGTATAGATAGGAATAGACTGTGGGAATCAGGGCAAGGAGGATAATGGAGACAACCATCACGCCAACGCCCCAGCCGCCGGGCAGCAGGGCGCTGAACAAAATCACCACGCCGCCGATGACCCACACCCGGCCGCCGAAGCGGTGGGTGGCGTTCCAGTTTTCCTCACTGCGGAAGGTCCAGGGCAGCTTGATGCCCATGGTGCGGTTCTGGCGGCACTTGGGCAGATAGTTTCCGATGGCGATGAACAGAATGCCCAAAAAGCCGTTCATGAAAATCGCCGGGGATACCGGCAGGCCCAGGGCCAGGGTGTACATCATGCCGCAGCACAGGTTGCTGGTGATGGGGATGACCCACAGCAGCACCCGGAAGGGCTTGGGGTTGCGCTGGGCATTTTTATGATCCAGCGTTGTCAGGCCGATGCACAGCCAGTGGGCCGCCAGCATAATCAGCGGCGGAAGGAACACCGCAAAGGCCCGGCTGGAAACCCCGTCGGGCTGGCCGTCGAAGCCCCAGTGGGTGATCATGGTTTCTCCCAGCCGGTCCCACAGCAGCAGCCCCACCAAAATGGGCAGCAGGGTCACGAGGGAGGTCACAATCAGGGTGCGTTTGTGTTGTTTCAGCATAGGCGTTCTCCTTCTGCGGCCCAGCGGCGGTGGATGGTGCGGATGATCCACAGCGACAGCAGAGCCATGGCGGTGAGCAGGGTGTAAATGATGACCATAGCCATGGTCTGGGGCAGCACCAGGCTCAGCCCGGCGGTGCAGTCCACCAGGGTGTGCAGACCCAGGCAGATCAGCAGTCCCGGCAGCGGACGGCGGCGGGCCACGCTGTAGCACACCAGTAGGCTCATGGCGGTGTGGAACACCATGGTCAGCAGCCGCTCGATGCCCGCCAGCAGGAAGATGCCGCTGCTGGCGGTGAGGAAGGTCTGGCGGATGGATTCCAGGGCGGCAGGGTCAGCCCCCATGGTGGTGGCCTGGGCCAGGAGGGCATCGAAGCCGCCGGACTGGATCTGGAAAATGTAAATCAGGTTGTTGACGTAGGTCATGCCCACCAGCATCATGGCCTCGATGCCGCCGTGGCCCAGACCGGCGGCGATGCACCGCTGGTAGGTCAGCTGCCGCCGCAGCACCAGGGCCACAGCGTACCGCCCTGCCAGCTCAAACAGGCCGGCGGTGAAGGCCAGACCCAGGACATAGACCAGGGGATTGCGCTGGGCGAAGGCCACGAAGCCGGGGTTGTTCCCCAGCAGATTCAAAATGGGCAGGCGAATCAGCATCTGGGGAACGGCAAATCCGGCAGCGCCCAGCAGCCAGGCCCAGCCGATGCGCTGGCCCCGGTGGCGCAGGCTGTAGGCGACGGCAAACAGGGGCGGCAGAATCAGGCTGATGAACAGGGTGATGATGCAAAAACAAATGGTGGCGGGACTAATCATGGGTATTTTCTCCTCTCAAATCCGTGAGCCAAAGCATGATTTCTTCCAAAACCGAGGTGTTCAGCTCGTAAATGATGTACTTTCCATCCCGGGTGTCCCGGATGAGGTCGGCATCCTTCAGCACGGAAAGATGCCGGGATACGGCGGCGGCACTGATGGAAAACTGCTGGGCGATGTCTCCGGCAGGCCGTGGCCCGGCTTTCAGCAGGTTCAGGATCTCCCGCCGGGTAGGGTCCGCCAGCGCCTTGAGGGTAGACTGCAAAGACAAAGCAGCACCTCCTTTTGCGATTGTTTAACAATTAGCTTAATTGTTAAATGTATTGTAGCACACCGCCCGCTTCCTGTCAAGAGAAGCGGGCGGTGGGGAAATATTATTTTTGGGGGTCATCGATACAGCTGACCAGCTGGGGCAGGTCCTTGCGCTTTTTCTCCCGGAGGGTGTCGCCCTCCTTGGCGTAGCCCAGGGTGATGACCAGGCGCACCGGGTAATCCAGGCCGCAGATGCTGCGAATCTTGCTGTCGTCCAGCCAGCCCAAAATGCAGCTGGAAAGGCCCTGGGCGGTGGCTTCGGCGGTGAGGTAGGCGGCGGCAATGCCGATGTCGATGGAGCGGTAGTCGTTGCCCTTGACCTTGGCCCCCATGGCGGCGGACTTGACATAGGGCTGCTCCGACAGCACCACCGTCACCGGGGCCTGGACGGCGAACTTGTTCAGCCCCATGCCCCGGCAAGCCAGGGCCACCTCCTGGGCGGCCTGCCCCTGGCACACCGTCAGGTGGTAGGGCTGCCCATTGCAGGCAGAGGGGGCCAGCCGCACCGCTTCCAGGACGGCATCCAGCTTTTCCTGCTCCACCGGACGGCTTTCGTCATAGCTGCGGCAGGACTGCCGGGTTTGGGCGATTTCCAGAAAATTCATAGGGCGTTCCTCCTGATGGGACCTAGATTTGGCGGAAAACGAAAGGGACAGGCTCCGTTAGTGGGAGCGCAGGTACTTGATGCAGGCGAGAATCACCAGAATCAAAGCGGCCAGCCGCAGAGCGCCGACGATGTAGGAATACAGCAGTGGTAGAGAAAACATACAGGCACCTCCTAAAAGAACTTGGTTATAGTATACAAGTTCCGGGCTATGCTGTCAATGAAAACAAGGGAAAAACCACAGCCTTACAGCTCCCGTTCCTGATAAAACCGGATGGATAGCCCCCAGGAGAGCAGGTACAGCACCGCAGCCGCCAGGGCCATCAGGGGCGTTGCGCTGGGCAGCTTTACGTTCCAGGAGTAGGAGCTGCCGCTGCTGATAAAGGCGATGGCGGCAGTCAGGCCGCACAACAGGCCAAGCGTAGCCAGATAGTAGATCCGGGCCTTTTCAATACCGAAGCGGAACACCAGGGGCAGGATAATGGTGCAGCTGCCAAAGAAGCACAGGGCCATGAGCACGCTCTGGTTCCACAGCGTGACCGGGGAGAAGCTGCCCGCTATGGCCATGGCAAGGCTCATCACTGCCAGAGACAGCACCAGCAGGATGCCGAAGAACAGCGTGCCGATGAGATATTTGGCGCTGACCAGCTGGGCACGGGTGTAGGGCAGGGTCCCGGCGAATTGCTCCCATTTGCACTGGCTTTCGTAGGCGATGAGATTCACCGGCACCATCCCCGCCAGCACCGTGGGGTACAGCAGAAAGAACAGATTTTCGTGGTCGTTTACGCTGCTGAACGCATAGAGAGCCAGAAACGCCGCTGCGATCAGCAGGTACACCCGGCAGTAGGTTTTGGACATATACAGATCTTTTACAAGCAGCCCTTTCATATTCAGTTGGCCTCCTTTACCATAAAAATGAACAGTTCTTCAATGGTCACCGGGCGGGTGTGGATGCCCTCCGGCACAAACTGGCGCAGCACCAGCGCTTCCACGCCGTAGGGCGAGCGCTTGCAGCTTTTCACCGCCTCCTCCGGCAGCCGGGCCAGCTCCTCGGCAGAGCACAGGGCCAGGGCATATTCTTCCAGCAGCCGGTCCTTTTCCTCCATCAGCAGCAGCTTTCCTTTGTGGAGGAAGGCGATGTAGTCGCACAGCTTTTCCAAATCGCTGACGATGTGGGACGAAATCAGCACCGAATGGTTTTCGTCCTGGGTAAACTGGCGGAACATCTCCACCACCTCGTCCCGCACCACCGGGTCCAGCCCGGAGGTGGCCTCGTCCAGAATCAGCAGCTTGGCATCGTGGCTCAGGGCGATGGCGATGCCCAGCTTCATCTGCATGCCCCGGGAGAAGTCCTTGAAAGCCTTGTTCTCCGGGATGGCCAGCCGGTGCAGGTAGCTTTCGTACAGGGCCTGGTCCCAGCGGGTGTAGGTCCCGGCCATGACCTTGCCCACCTGCCGGGTGTTCAGACAGCCGGGGATGCCCACGTTGTCCAGCACTACGCCGATGTCCTCCTTGGTCAGCCGCAGGTCGTCGTCAATGTCCCGGCCCAGCAGAGTGATGGAGCCGGTGTCCCGCTGGGCCAGGCCCAGCAGCAGCCGGATGGTGGTGCTCTTTGCCGCTCCGTTTTCCCCAATCAGACCCAGAATGCAGCCGCCGGGCAGGGCGAGGGTCAGGTTTTCCAGGCGGAAGCCGGGATAGCGCTTGCTTACCTGTTTCAATTCCAATGCGTTCATATCTGTTCCTCCAAACTAAAGCGTACCATGTCCAGCAGCTGAGCATGGGAAATGTTGCACGAGGCGGCCAGCTGGATCATCTGGTCAATGAGCTGTTCGATTTTCTTAAGATTTTCCTCCCGGAGAAGTTCCACATTTTTCGGGGCCACAAAGGAGCCTTTTCCCTGAATGGAGTAGAGAAAACCCTCTTTTTCCAGTTCGTCATAGGCCCGCTTGGTGGTGATGAAGCTGATGCGCAGGTCCTTGGCCAGACCCCGGATGGAGGGCAGTTGGTCGTTTTCCTGCAAGGCTCCGCTGATGATCTGGGCCTTGATCTGGGAGTAGATCTGGTCGTAGATGGGGGCGCCGCTTTTGTTGTCTATCAGAATTTGCATGTCATCACCTCTGTATAAACTGTATATGCTGATTATATACACTAGATACACATTTGTCAAGAGGGAATTGAAAAAATAATGCTTGACTTCATCAAGCTAAAGTGGTAAAGTAATACAAAAATCCACGAAAGGAAATAGACCCATGGAAAAAATGCGGCACCAAGGCGAAGATGTGTTTTACCAGGCGGTACTGTCCCTGCGGACGGTGGAGGACTGTCGGCTGTTTTTTGAAGATATCAGCACCATTAAGGAATTGCAGGCCATGGCCCAGCGGTTCCGGGTGGCCTGCCTGCTGGATGCGGGAAAGAATTACCTGGAGGTTTCGGAGGAAACCGGAGCCAGCTCTGCCACCATCAGCCGGGTCAGCCGGTGCTTGAATTACGGCGGCGGCTACCGCCTGGCGCTGGACTATCTCAAGGAGGAAGGGAAGACGGAACATGGAGCAGAGGATGTATAAAACCGAAGAACAGGCGGCGGCCCAGCTGGGCCAGCTCTACCGCCGCTATGGCTACACCCCTTACAAAATGAACCAGTTCGAGGAATACGAGCTGTATGTAGGCAACAAGGACTTCCTGCTGTCGGACAAAATCATCACCTTTTCCGACGACACCGGCCGCCTGCTGGCGCTGAAGCCGGACGTGACCTTGTCCATTGTGAAAAACGCCCCCCAGGAGCCGGGGGTGGTGCAGAAGGTCTATTATAAAGAGAGCGTCTTCCGGGACTACCGGGAGCTGCTGCAAACCGGGCTGGAATGCGTGGGGGACTTGGCAGAGTATGAGATTGCCGAGGTGGTGCTGCTGGCGGCCAAGAGCTTGCAGCTGCTGGGGGGACGCTATGTGCTGAACCTGTCCCACATGGGCCTGGTGGCCCAGATTTTGAAAGGCTCCGGCCTTACCGGGGCGCAGCAGCGCCAGGCGGCGGACTGCCTGCGGCAGAAAAACCGCCACGACCTGGCGAGCCTGTGCGCCGACAGCCCCCAGGCGCTGGAAAAGCTGGATGCCCTGCTGGCGTGCCCCAGCCGTGGGCCGGAGGCGCTGGCGGCCATCGCCCCGGTGCTCACCACCCCGGAAGAAAGGCAGGCACTGGAACAGTTACAGAACCTGTGGAGCGTGCTGGCGGCAGGGGGCTGCCAGGATGCGGTGCGGCTGGACTTCTCCGTGGGCAGCGACCTGGGCTATTACAGCGGCGTGGTGTTCCGGGGCTATTTGGAGGGCATTCCCCAAAGCGTGCTCTCCGGCGGACAATACGACAAGCTGCCCCAGAAGATGGGCCGCCGCAGCCGGGCCATTGGCTTCGGCGTTTACCTGGACCTGCTGGAGAGCAGCTGGGACCAGGAGGGCATCTGGGATGTGGACACCCTGATCCTCCACGACGGCACGGTGCCCTTGCGCCAGGTCACGGCAGCGGCGGAGGAAGCCGCCCGCCAGGGCCGGGTGCTGGTGAGCACCACCGAGCCAAAGAACAGGAGGTGGAAAACCATTGTCCGCCTAAGCGGAAAGGAGGCCCAGCCATGAAGCAGTGGATCGACATCGCCCTGCCCAAGGGGCGCTTGGGGGAAAAAGCCTACGCCATGCTGAAAGCCAGCGGCTATGGCTGCCCCAGTCTGGAAGTGCCCAGTCGGAAGCTGATTTTTGAAAACCCGGATACGGCGGTGCGCTATTTCTGGGTAAAGCCCTCGGATGTGGCCATTTACGTGGAGCGGGGTGCGGCGGATCTGGGTATTGTGGGCAAGGACATTCTGCTGGAATACCAGCCCCAGATCTATGAGCTGCTGGATCTGCACATGGGCTGCTGCCACATGGCCGTGGCGGGGCAGCGGGACTTCCGGGACCCGGTGGGCCAGACCCTGAAAGTCGCCACCAAGTTTCCCAACATCGCCCGCAGCTATTACAGCAGCCAGGGCCGGGATATCGACATCATCCATCTCAACGGCTCCATCGAGCTGGCGCCCATTTTGAACCTGAGCCACGTGATCGTGGATATTGTGGAGACGGGAACCACCCTGCGGGAGAACGATTTGCAGGTTTTTGAGAAGATCGTACCCATCAGCGCCCGGCTGATTGCCAATATTGCAAGCTATTCCTTCCGGGAGGCGGATATCTGCGCCATTGGGGAGAGCCTGCGCAAACAAGTGGAGGAGAGACTATGATTCAGATTCTGCGATGGGGGCAGGTGCCCAATTCGGAAATTTTTGCCCGGATCGTGCCCATGGCCAATGTGGAGCAGGCGGTGGCGGATATTCTCGCCGATGTCAAAAGTCGGGGCGACGAGGCGGTGCTGGACTATACCCGGCGTTTTGATGGGGTGTCCCTGGAAACCATGGCGGTGAGCCGCCAGGAGATGGAGGAGGCCATGGCCTCTGTAGAACCGGAATTTTTGCAGGTGCTGAACCAGGCGGCCCAAAACATCCGGGCCTTCCACAGCCGCCAGGTGCGAAACAGCTTCGTCCTGGCAGACCAGCCCGGCGTGGTGCTGGGGCAGAAGGTGACCCCCATTGAAAAGGTGGGCATCTACGTCCCCGGGGGCACGGCGGCCTACCCCTCCACCGTGCTGATGGATACCATCCCGGCCAAGATTGCCGGGTGTCCCCAAATCGTCGTGGTCACGCCGCCGGGAAAGGACGGCAGGGTACCGGCCCCCATTCTGGCAGCGGCGCAGATTGCCGGGGTGGATGGGGTGTACAAGGTAGGCGGCGCCCAGGCGGTGGCGGCCCTGGCCTACGGCACCCAGAGCATCCCCAAGGTGGATAAAATCGTAGGCCCGGGCAACGCCTATGTAGCCGAAGCCAAGAAGCAGGTCTTTGGCCGGGTGTCCATTGACATGATTGCAGGCCCCAGTGAGATTCTCATTGTGGCGGATGAAAAGAGTAGCCCCGTCCACGTGTCGGCGGATATGCTCAGCCAGGCTGAGCACGACCGGCTGGCCAGCGCCGTGCTGGTAACTCCCAGCGAACGGCTTGCCCAGCAGGTGGCCCAGGAGCTGGAGCGGCAGATCCCGCTGCTGCCCAGGCAGGAGATCGCCCGGGCTTCCATAGACAACTGCGGCAAGATCATCGTGTCCCAAAGCCTGGAGCAGGGCATTGACATTGCCAACGAGCTGGCCCCGGAGCACCTGGAGCTGATGGTGGACGATCCCTTCGCCTACCTGGATGCGGTGAAGCACGCCGGTTCCGTCTTCCTGGGCCGCAGCTGCCCGGAGGCCCTGGGGGACTACTTCGCCGGGCCGAACCACACCCTGCCCACTGCCGGCACGGCTCGTTTTTCCAGTCCCCTGAGCGTGGACGATTTTGTGAAGAAAACCCAGTTTACCTATTACACGGCCCAGGCCCTGAACCAGGCGGCGGACAGCATCGCCCGCTTTGCCAACCAGGAGGGCTTGCAGGCCCACGCCAAAAGTGCGCTGATTCGCAGGGAGGGCCTATGAGCCGGTATTTGAAAGAAGAATTGCAGGCCTTGCGGGCCTACACCCCTGGGGAGCAGCCCCAGGATCAGGCGTATATCAAGCTCAATACCAACGAATCTCCGTATCCGCCGGCCCCGTCCGTGGCGGCGGCCATCACCCGGCAGGAGGTGGAGCAGCTGCGGCTGTACAGCGACCCCACCGGGGCGGAGCTGAAGGAAAAGCTGGCTGGGCTGTACGGCGTGGAGCCGGAAAACGTGTTTTTGTCCAACGGGTCCGATGAGGTGCTGAACTTTGCCTTCCTGGCCTTCGGGGCGGAGGGCGTGGCCTACCCGGACATCAGCTACGGCTTTTACCCGGTGTTTGCCCAGCTGTACCAGCTGGATGCCGTGGAGATCCCCCTGAAAGAGGACTTTACCGTAGATTACCGGGACTACTGCGGCATTGGGCGCATGGTGGTCCTGGCGAACCCCAACGCCCCCACCGGGCGAAGCATCCCGGTGGCGGAAATCCGGCAGATTTGCCAAACCAACCGGGACCATGTGGTGCTGATTGACGAAGCGTATGTGGATTTTGGCGGGGAGACGGCGCTGCCCCTGGTGCAAGAATTTGACAACCTGCTGGTGACCCGGACCTTCTCCAAGTCCCGGTGTCTGGCAGGCGGGCGGCTGGGCTATGCCTTTGGCAGCCGGGCCTTGATAGAGGATTTGGAAAAAATCAAGTATTCCACCAACCCCTACAACTTGGACCGGCTGACCCTGCGCCTGGGGGTGGCTACGGTGGAGGCGGAGGACTACTACCGGGAAAAATGCGCCGCCATTTGCCGCACCCGGCAATGGACAGCCGGACAGCTGGAAGCCATGGGCTTTCAGGTGCTGCCCAGCCTAACCAACTTCCTCTTTGCCAAAACCGAAGCCATGGACGGCCAGGCCCTGTATCAGGCGCTGAAGCGCCGGGGCATTCTGGTGCGCCACTTCTCCAATCCCAGGATCTGCCAGTATAACCGCATCACCATCGGCACCCAGGCTCAGATGGAGCAGCTGGTGCAGACGCTGAAAGAGGTGCTTTATGAGAACCAGTGAAATTACCCGCAAAACGGCGGAAACCGACATTCGCCTGGGGCTGAATTTGGACGGCACCGGCAAAAGCCGGGTGGACACCGGCTGCGGCTTTCTCGACCACATGCTCACCCTGTTCGCCGCCCATGGCCGCTTTGATTTGGATGTCTGCTGCCAGGGAGACACCCAGGTGGACGACCACCACAGCGTGGAGGACATCGGCATCTGCCTGGGCCAGGCGTTTGCGCAGTGTCTGGGGGACAAGCGGGGCATTGGCCGTTACGGCAGCTTCCTGCTGCCTATGGACGAAGCGCTGATCCTGTGCGCCGCAGACCTGTCCGGCCGCAGCTGCCTGTGCTTCGATCTTCCCACCCCCACGGAGAAAATCGGCAGCTTTGATACGGAGCTGGTGGAGGAATTTTTCCTGGCCTTCACCCGCAACTGCCCCATGAGCCTGCACCTGAAAATGCTGGCGGGGAAAAATGCCCACCACATTGTGGAGGGGGCGTTCAAGGCCTTTGGCCGGGCCATGCGCCAGGCGGCGGCCCTGGATGGCAGCGATGCCATTCCCTCCACCAAGGGGGTGCTGTGATGGTTGGCATCATCGACTACGGCGTGGGGAATCTGTTCTCCCTGTGCTCGTCCTTCCGGGCCATTGGCCAGGAGGCGGTGGTCAGCGGGGACCCGGACGTTCTTCGCAGGGCGGACCGGCTGGTGCTGCCCGGGGTGGGCGCCTTTGCCGATGCGGCGGAAAAGCTCCGCAAAAGCGGCTTGGATGGTTTCGTCAAGGACCAGGCAGCCGCCGGCGTGCCCCTGCTGGGCATCTGTCTTGGTATGCAGCTGCTGTTTGAAAAAAGCCTGGAATACGGCGAGCACCCCGGCCTGGGGCTGCTGGCAGGACAGGTGGTGCCCATGGAGGGGCGGCTCCCCAAGGGGCTGAAAATTCCCCACATGGGCTGGAACCGGCTCGCTGTTCAGCAGGGCAGGCTGCTGGAGGGCATGACGGGGCGGTATGTCTATTTTGTCCATTCCTACTTCGCCACCGACTGCCCCGGCAGCGTGTCGGCGGTGACGGACTATGGCATTCCCATCACCGCCGCCGTGGAGCAGGGCAATGTGATGGGATGCCAATTCCACCCGGAAAAAAGCGGCCCGGTGGGATTGGAGATCCTCACACGATTCTGTAAGATGTAAGGGGAGAACGGTATGGAACTGTATCCTGCGATTGATTTGTACCAAGGAAAAGCGGTGCGGCTTTTCCGGGGGGACTATGACAAAATGACGGTCTATTCCCACTGCCCGGAGGAGATCGCCCGGGATTTTGCCGCCGCCGGGGCCGGGCGCATTCACCTGGTGGATTTGGAGGGGGCCAAAAGCGGCAAGCCGGAGAACCTGGCGGCCATTTCCAAAATTTTGGCGGCCACTTCTGCAAAGGCCCAGGTGGGCGGCGGCATCCGGGATTTGGACACCGTGGCAAGGTATCTGGACGGCGGCATCAGCCGGGTGATCCTGGGCACGGCGGCGGTGACGGACCCCGGCTTTTTGGAAGCGGCCCTGAGCCGCTACGGCGAGGCCATTGCCGTAGGCGTGGACATCAAGGACGGCTTTGTGGCCATCAAAGGCTGGACGGAAACAAGCACCCAAAGCGCCGAAGGCTTTTTCGGAAAAATGGAGGCCATGGGGGTCAAAACTGTGATTTGCACCGATATCTCCCGGGACGGGGCCATGGCGGGCACCAACCGGGAGCTGTACCGGCAGCTGGCCCAGCGCTGCCGGCTGGATCTCATCGCCTCCGGCGGCGTGTCCAGCTTGGAGGACGTGGCGGCCCTTAAGGAAATGGGACTTCACGGGGCCGTCATTGGAAAAGCCTATTACATCGGGGCGCTTGACCTGAAGCAGGCAGTGGAGGTGGCACGATGATTACCAAGCGGATCATTCCCTGCCTGGATGTCCGGGGCGGCCGGGTGGTGAAGGGGACCAATTTTACCGATCTGCGGGACGTATCCTCCCCGGTGGAGTTGGGAAAATATTACAGCGACCACGGGGCAGACGAGCTGGTGTTTTACGACATCACCGCTTCGGCAGAGGGGCGGCGGCTGTTTACCGACATTTTGACCCAGGTGGCCCAGTGTATCTTCATTCCCCTCACCGTAGGCGGGGGCATCAACACCCTGGAAGATTTTGACCGGGTGCTGAAATGCGGCGCAGACAAGGTCAGCGTCAACTCCGGGGCCATTCGCAACCCGGATTTGGTGCGCCAGGCGGCGCTGCGCTACGGCGACCAGTGCGTGGTGCTGTCGGCGGATGTGAAGCGGGCAGGGGGAGAATTTCGGATCTTCGCCAAGGGCGGCCGGGAGGACACCGGCCTGGAAGCCATCTCCTGGATCCGCCGGTGTGTGGACAACGGAGCAGGCGAAGTGGTGCTCAACTCCATCGACACCGACGGCGTTCGGGGCGGCTTCGATTTGGAGATGCTGGAACAGGTGAGCAATGCGGTGGACGTGCCGGTGATCGCCTCCGGCGGTGCCGGCTGCCAGCAGGACTTTGTGGAGCTGTTTCAGAAGCTGCCCCGGGTGGATGCCGGACTGGCGGCCTCCATTTTCCACTTCGGCCAGGTGCAGATCCCGGCTCTGAAAAAGACCCTGCATGAAAATAACATTTTGGTGAGGTTATAAGCTATGACAGTGGATGAACTGAAATTTGATGCCCACGGCCTGATTCCCGCCATTGTGGTGGACGATGAAACCGGCCGGGTGCTGACCCTGGCCTACATGAACCGGGAGAGCCTGGCCATCTCCCTGGAAAAGGGGCTGACCTGCTTCTGGAGCCGCTCCCGGCAGGAACTGTGGCTCAAGGGAGAAACCAGCGGCAATTACCAGCATATCGTCTCCATCACCGCCGACTGCGACGGCGATGCTTTGGAGGTGCGGGTGAAGAAGGACGGCCCGGCCTGCCATCTGGGTACGGATTCCTGCTTTGAAAATCCCATTTTTGGGCAGCGGCAGGAAAAATTCTCCTTGGAGGGGCTGTATCAGCTGCTGGCCCAGCGGAAGAAGGAGCTGCCGGAGGGGTCGTACACCACCTACCTGTTTCAGAAGGGCCTGGACAAGATCCTGAAAAAGGTGGGCGAGGAATCCACCGAGGTGATCATCGCCGGAAAGGCCCAGGACAAGGCGGAGACGATTTACGAAATTGCGGATCTTGCCTACCATGTGCTGGTGCTGATGAACCAGCTGGGCATCTCCGTGGAGGAAGTACGCCAGGAGCTGGCAGGCCGCCATGTGATCGACCACAAGGTCAAGCAGGAGAAGATGACCAAATAAAAATGGAGCCGCTGTTTTCGTGCAGCGGCTCCTTTTTTCAGGTGGGACAGGCAATTTCCAGCACTTGCTCGATGATTTGGTGCAGCAGCTGGCTCTGGGGGTTTTTGGCGGCTTGGTAATAGACCTCCTTGCCCTCCCGGCGGCTGACGATCAGGCCGCTGCTGCGCAGCAGGCGCAGGTGGTGGGAGACGGCGGGGCTGGACATGTTCAGCATGGCGGAGATGTTGATGACGCACTCCTCGCAGTGGCACAGCAGCCAAAACAGGCGGATCCGGGTGGTATCTCCCAGCTGCTTGAAGATGTCAGCAGCCAGCTGGAATTTTTCGATGTTGTCCAGCTCCTTGGTGAGATTTTGGGCAATGTCCTGGTTTCCATGGGTGTGGGGCAGGGCGGTGAGTTCCATAGGCGGCTCCTTTTCTCCCGAAAAAAACTTGGGCGGCTGCCAGGTTTTCGGGCTTGACTTTTTCGTGTGGCTGTATTATACTACAAGCACGATGATTAAGCAAGTACTTAATCGTTAAATTTTGAAAAAATAGTTTTAGGAGGACCCAGTATATGAAAAAGACCTACAAAATCGAAGTGGACTGCGCCAACTGCGCCAATCTGATGGAGGATGCCGCCCGGAAAACCGAGGGTGTTGCCAGCGCCACCGTGAACTTTATGACCCAGAAGATGATCGTGGAGTTCGCCGAGGGCCAGGAGCCGAAGGCTGTGATGGAACGTGTGCTGGCTGCCTGCAAGAAGGTAGAGTCGGACTGCGAAATTTTCCTGTACGCGGCTGAGGCCGTAAGGCAGGAAAGGGGAGGGTCTGGAATGCAAGACTGGATTGTCAATGGGCTGCTGCTGGTTCTGGTGGGGACCGCAGGCGGCTTTCTGCTGGCGGCGAACCGACACCCCGGCAGCATGACCAAAAAACAAAATACCATGCTCCGGCGGATTTTCGTGGCATCGGCCCTGCTGCTGGTGCTGCAGCTGCTCCCTGGCGGGGTATTTGCCTGGATGGATGCCGTGCTGATTTCCGGCACGGGGCGGTGGATCCGCTTTGCCCTGTATTTCGGGGTGTATCTGCTTATCGGCCACGACATCCTGAAAAAGGCGGGCAAGGGCATCTGCAACCGCCGGGTGTTTGACGAAAACTTCCTGATGGCAGTGGCCACCGTGGGTGCAATGGTCCTGGCGGTGAGCTCCAACGGGGACTATTTCGAGGCCATTGCGGTGATGCTGTTTTACCAGGTGGGTGAGTGGTTCCAGAGCTACGCCGTGGGCAAGAGCCGGCGCAACATCAGCCAGCTGATGGACATTCGCCCGGACTATGCCAACGTAGAGCAAGACGGCCAGCTGGTGCAGGTGGACCCGGACGAGGTGGAAATCGGCACAGTCATTGTGGTGCAGCCGGGAGAAAAGGTGCCCATTGACGGCATCATCATCGAGGGCAGTTCCAGCCTGAACACCAGCGCCCTTACCGGCGAGAGCCTGCCCCGGGATGCAGGCCCGGGGGACGAGATCATCAGCGGCTGCATCAACATGACGGGCCTGCTGAAAATCCGGACCACCAAGGAATTTGGCGAGTCCACCGTGTCCAAAATCCTGGACCTGGTGGAAAATGCCAGCTCCAAAAAATCCAAGTCGGAGAACTTCATCTCCCGCTTTGCCAAGGTGTATACCCCTGTGGTCTGTTACAGCGCCCTGGCCCTGGCTGTTTTGCCGCCCCTGGTGCGGATACTGGCTATGGGCATGAGCGGTGACTGGGGCACCTGGATCTACCGGGCACTGATGTTCTTGATCATCAGCTGCCCCTGCGCACTGGTGATCAGCATTCCCCTGAGCTTCTTTGCCGGAATCGGCGGCGCCAGCCAGGCGGGTGTATTGGTGAAAGGCTCCAACTATCTGGAAACCCTGTCCAAGGTGAAAACTGTGGTGTTCGACAAAACCGGCACCCTGACCCAGGGCGTGTTTGCCGTCAACGACATTCACCACAACGAGATGGAGCGGGAAAAGCTCATTGAGCTGGCGGCCCTGGCGGAGAGTGCTTCCTCCCACCCCATCAGCAAGAGCTTGCAGCGGGCCTACGGCATGGAGCTGGACCGCAGCCGGGTCAGCGACATTCAGGAAATCAGCGGCAACGGCGTGATCGCTAAGGTGGACGGCCTGGAAGTGGCGGCAGGCAACGATAAGTTGATGCGCTCCCTGGGCATTCCCCATGTGGACTGCCACAGCACAGGCACCATCATCCACATGGCCGTGGACGGCGCTTACGCCGGACACATTGTCATTTCCGATGTGGTGAAGCCCACCGCCGGGCAGGCTATCGCCGCCCTGAAAAAGGCCGGGGTGGAGCAGACCGTGATGCTCACCGGCGATGCCAAGAAGGTGGCGGACCAGGTGGCCGCCTCCCTGGGCATTGACCAGGTTTACAGCGAGCTGCTGCCTGGGGACAAGGTGGAGCAGGTGGAGCGGCTGCTGAAAGAAAAAACCGGCAAGGCCCAGCTGGCCTTTGTAGGCGACGGCATCAACGATGCGCCGGTACTGTCCCGGGCGGATATTGGCATCGCCATGGGAGCCATGGGCTCGGACGCAGCCATTGAGGCGGCGGACGTTGTGCTCATGGACGACGACCCCATGAAAATCGCCAAGGCCATCCGCATTTCCAGAAAGTGCCTGGGCATTGTGCATCAGAACATCGTGCTGGCGCTGGGCATCAAGTTCCTGTGCCTGATCCTGGGCGCTTTCGGCGAGGTCAACATGTACGTGGCCATTTTTGCCGACGTAGGCGTGATGATCCTGGCAGTGCTGAACGCCATCCGATGCCTGTTTGTGAAAAAGCTGTAAAATGAAAAAAAGCGGGAGAAATCACAAGGTTTCGTGATTTCTCCTGCTTTTTTAGCTGTTGGCGTTTTGGTATTCCGATGGGGTGCAGCCAACCAGCTTTTTGAAGGTGTTGGAAAAATAGGCGATGTCCCGGTAGCCAACCTGCTGGGCTACCTGATAGACCTTCACACGGCAGTCCCGCAGCAGTTCCATGGATTTGTGTATGCGGTAGCGAGTCAGATAGCTCAGCAGGGTGCAGTCGGTCTCCTTTTTGAAGGTGTGGCTCAGGTGCCCCTCGCTGATGCCCAGGTCCTGAGCGATGGTGCCCACACTGATATCCGGCTGCTGGTAGTTGCGGCGGATGTAGTCCATGGCCTCTTGGACGTATTTGCTTTTGTCTGCCAATTTTACATCACAAAGCAGGTCGGGGCTGGTCTGTCCAAGATGCAGCTTTTGCTGCACCCGGTTTACGGCGGCTTCCAGGTCGCCGTCGTGGAAGGGCTTCAGCAGATAATCTACCGCCCCCAGGCGCAGGGCGGCTTGGACATAGGAAAAGCTGTCGTAGGCAGTAAGGATAATCACCTGCACCGGATTTCCGTTTTCCCGAAGGCGCTGAACCAGCTCAATGCCGTCCATCTGGGGCATTTTCAGGTCTGTGATAATCAGAGAGGGCTCCCAGCGCTCCACGGCTTCCAGGGCCTCCACGCCGTTGGCGGCTTCTCCCACCACTACGCAGTCCAAGGCGGCCCAGTCTACGGTGAGTACGATGCCCTTGCGGATCATCTCCTCATCCTCCACAATTAGAACTTTTAGCATGTTGCGCCTCCTTTCGGTGAATGGGTAGCCGGGCGGTGATGCAAGCGCCTATGCCATCCGGCCCAGTGTCCAGGAACAGCCCATAGTCCGCTCCATAGTGCTTTTTCAAAATGGTGTCCACGTTGTAAAGGCCCAGGTGCTTGCCGTCGGTGGTGGTTTCCCGGCGGTAGGGCTTTCCTGCCATATCTGGGGGCAGGCCCTGGCCGTTGTCGGTAACGCTGATGGACAGCAATCCATCCGATGTCTGGGAGGCCCGAACCTGAATCCAGCTGCCTGCTATGCCCTCAAGACCGTGGAGAATGGCGTTTTCCACCAGGGGCTGCAAAATCATTTTGGGGACCAGGCAGTCGGCCAGCTTCTGGGGCAGCTCTACCGAGAAGGCGAAGGATTCCGACAACCGAATTTTCTGAATCTCAATGTAGGGATTTAACACCTGGATTTCCCGCTCCAGGGGGACGAATTCCTCTGCGGAGATGCAGAAACGGAGAATATCCGCCAAATTGGTGGACATCAGCGCCAACTGGGGCAGGTGGTTGATTTTGCTGATCCACTTCATGGTGTCCAGGGTGTTGCATAAAAAGTGGGGATTCAGCTGTGCCTGGAGCATCCGCACCTGGGCTTTGTTCAGCTCCTGCTGGTTGCGGATGCGCTCTTGCTGGTTGTAGTTCAGGGCGGCCACCATCTGGTTGAATTCCTGGGCCAGCTGGCCCAGTTCGTCTTGGGTGCTCACCTTGATATGAACATTCAAATCATCCTGTCCCAGCTGGGAAAATGCCTTTTGCAGACGCTGAATAGGCCGGAAAATCTGGCGGCTTAGGGAAATGCTCAGCACCAGGGAGATGCCAATGCCAATCAGGGCGCACAGGGCGCTGGCGGTATAGAGCATGTTCATAATGGTTTTGGAAAACATCTCCGGCTGCCGCAGAATCAAATACAGTCCGGTGGCTTGGTTTTGCACCAGGGTGTAGGCATAGTCCTGGGAGGATGCCTGAGGGAAGTCGTTGTACAGCAGTGCCTGGCGCAGCTCCGGGGCCAGCAGAGTGAGCATCTGCTCCTGGCTGGCGTAAATGGGCCGCCAGAAGGCGTTGAGCAGGAGAATGTCGTTATGGGCGCTGTAGCTTCCCTCCAGCAGTGCGGCAAGGTCTGCGCTGGTGAGGTCCAACACCAGATAACCGATGGGGGCATCCCCGGCCATGAGGGCCACAGCCCCCTGAAGCAGGGGAGCCTGGCTGCTGGTTTGCTCCTGAGCGGACTGGAAAACCGGGTTTCCGGCGGCAGATTGGGCGGCATAGAGAATTCCCCACCGCAGGGGCAGCACCTGGCCGGTGGCCTCGCCCCGGGTTGTGTAGCGATGAACACCCTGCAAGTCGTACAGCTGGAAGCTTCCCAAATTTCGCAGGCCTTCCGTGGCTTGAAAGAGGATGGTGTTTGCCTGGGTATCTTTCTGTCCAGGTTGGGACATGGCCCTAGCCAGGGCCAAATCCCCTTGCAGCGCCTGGGCGGCTTGATGCAGCCCGCCGGCAAGACGGTCCAGCGACTGGCTAAGGGTTTGTCCTTGGAGCTGGGCATCGGACTGGGTACGGCTGGCCATTTGCATCCGGGAAATCTGAAACAGCAGCAGCGAGCAGATGATCATGGGCACCAGCGAGGCTACCAGGAAGGACCACAGCAGCCGATTGCGGAAGGAGTGGCGCTTCATGGGGCAGCCTCCTTTCGTTCAAAGGCCCAGTCCGACAGTAGTCGGTCTCGGTTTTTTACAGCCCAGGGCAAATCGTAGTCCATGAGGGGAATCTCTCCCAGGGGACACAGGGCCTCCTGGGCGGGGATGTCGCAGCGGACGGTGCGGCGAAAAATGCGCTGGCCCAGCAACGCCTGCACATCGTAGCAGGCGGTAAAATCCAAAAACCGCCGGGCATTTTCCGGGTGGGGCGCACCCTTGACCAGGGCGCTGCCGTCGGGTATGCAGCTGGTGCCTTCCCTGGGATACACCAGAGCGATGTCCGCCCCGGCGGCAATCTGGCTCAGGGCGGTTTCTTCCAGGGTAATGCCCACCAGACAGCTGCCGCTGGATACAGCGGTGAGTACTTCCCCGGAGCCTTCCAGCTGCATATCACCCAGGGCTTGGGAAAACCGGGCCATGGTCCTGCGGCTGTCGCCGCCCTGGACTTGAATCAGGGTAGCCAGCGCCGTGTAGGAGGAGCCGGATACCGCAGGGTCTGCAAAGGCGATGCGACCTTGAAAGGCCGGGACAAACAGGTCCTGCCAGCCTTGGAGCTGCTCCGGGGAAACCAATTTGGTGTTATAAATCAGCACAAGGGGAAGGGCGGAAAAAGGCGTCCAGAAGGCATCCTCCGCTTGGAAGCCATCTAGAATATGTCCGGACTCGGCGCAGATATAGGGGGTGAAGCAGTCTTGATAAAAGGCAAGGCTCTCCACACCGCCGCCGAACATCACGTCCGCCTGGGGGGTATCTTGGTTGGCTGCCAGCTTTTGAAGCAGTTCGTTGGTGCCACCGGCCACCACATCTACCCAGATGCCGGTGCGCTCTTCTAATTCTCGGATAATGGGCTGATAAACCGCCTCCTTGTGGGGTGTGTAGACCACCAGGCGGTTTTCTTCCGGCGGAGCGCAGGCGGGCAGGGGGTTAACGGGCTTGCTACAGCCGCTAAGCACCAGAGTAAGGGCCAGCAGCCACAGACGGCAACGGCGTTTCATGGAAATCACCTTCGTTTTTTGAGGAATGTGTCTCAAATTATAGCACATCTTTCTGCTGGTTTCATCTATTTTTTACAAAGAAAACAGAAATGTACAAAATTTCGCAGATTTGCCCTGTTTCTTTTTTGCAAAATTACCAGTACAATAGAGATGCACACAGGGAAGATCCCTGTACAAAAAATTGAGGAGGAATTCAAATGAAACGAATCGTTGCGTTTATGCTGGCGGCCTGTATGCTGCTGGGATTGAGTGCATGCGGACAGAAAGCCCCGGAGCAGACCCAGGCACCGGCTGTATCCGCTGGCGGCGGCCAGGATGTCCCTGAGACCCAGGCTCCTCCAGCTACGGATGCAGACCTGACCCCCACCCAGCAGATTATTCGCCAGGCGCAGACCATGACTCTGGAGGAGCTGGCTAAGAAGGCCATTGAGGAGTCCAATGGCAAGATGTTCTATGGCGTGGGTAACTCCAGTCGTGGCAAGAGCGCCCTGCCCCTGTTCATTGCCTATCTGCAAACCATCGACCCCAACTACAACATGGACTTCGAGTGGCAGCAGCCCAAGAACAACAAGATTTTCGATCAGCTCACCGCAGACTCCCTGAAAGAAACCGGCACCTTTGCCATGACGTTGATCCAGGACGGTAACCAGATTGAGAGCAAAATGGTGCAGACCGGCATTCTGGACACCTTCATTCCTAAGGAGTGGGCGGAGGCCAACGGCACTACCCCCGAGGCCCATACCGGCTACCTGCCCCTGCAAACCCTGAACAAAGTGTTTATGTACAACAACACCGGCGACAAGGCCTATGACAACTGCTGGGACTTTGTAGCCGAGGGAGAGCATGGCCTGTACATGGATATCGATTCCGAAATCGTGGGCAAGAACTTCCTGTATATGCTCACCCAGGATACCTACGCCGGATGGCTGAGGGAGGCGTTCCAGGCGCTGTCTCCGGAGGAACAGGCCTATTTCCAGCCCACCATCACTGCCATGGAATCCGATGCTGCCGACCTGGGACTGGGACCCGACGGCGCCTATGCCCTGGCTTGGATTAAGCTGTGGGTGGAGAGCTACAACGCCCAGACGGATGACGGCCCCATCTGCAACACCCTGGTGGATAAGAGCGCTACGGACCAGTTTGGCCTGCTGGTGTACTCTAAGCTCCGCTCGGTGGAGGAATCCAACTCCGTTTCTGTGAACAACATCGACGTGGCGGCCTACAACGACGGCTATACCGGTATCGGCGGCTTTGGTTACTGCCACTATCTGTTTGTCACCGACAACAGCCCTCTGCCCTGGACTGCCTGCGCTTTCATTGCCTATATGACCTGCACCTTGGACGGCTTCTCTGCTTGGGGCAAGGACATGGGCGGCTACTCCGCCAACCCGGTGCTGCTGGAGGAGAATGAGGCTACCTACCACCACGCTACCGGCGGCATGGCCGAGGACGGCACCACCGTTCAGTTCCCCGCCAAGAATGACCGGGGCTACGACTGGTGGACCAACGAAGGCAAGCTGGTGCTGGAGGACCCGGAGTACTGTGCCTCCGTGGCTTTCACTGTGGGCAGCTGGATTGAGATGCTCAGCAAATACAGTGCCAATTAACCAAAATTGTACACAGCGCTGCGCCTCCGGATCGGAACAAACCCCTGGTCCGGAGGCGTTTGCCCATTTGGGACGGCTCCGGCCTCCCTGCGGAAGAAAGGAGGCTTTATGAATTCTTCTCCTACAGCCCCTGTCAGCAAGGCCACCATTTGGTTTAATAAGCTGAAAACTTATTTGTCCAAACCCTATAATGTGATTTTGCTGTTGATGGGTATTGTCTTCACCGTGACTACCATTGCGCCCATTGTAGCCATTGTGCGGGATACGTTCCAGATTCACCCCGGCACCATTGATGCCTATCTCACCGGTCAGACTTCCGGCTATACTATTATCAACTACATCGACCTGTTCACCAGCCGAATGGCCCGGACCAATCTATGGACGCCGCTGCTGAACACTCTGCTGCTGGCGGTGGGAACCTGCCTGGTGTCCATTCTCTATGGCGGCATCTTCGCCTTTTTGGTCACCCGGACCAACCTGGCCTGGCGCAAGTACCTTAGCTCCATTTTCATCTTCCCCTACATCATGCCCCAGTGGACTCTGGCGGTGGTGTGGAAGAATCTGTTTAACTCCAACGCAGTCACCGGCACCTCCAACGGCCTGCTGGCAGCGCTGTTTGGCATTGAGATGCCCATGTGGTGGTGCAAGGGGCTGTTCCCCAGCATGATGGTGCTGGGACTGCACTATGCTCCCTTTGCCTACATCCTTATCGGCGGCATCTTCCGCAATATGGATGCCAATTTGGAGGAAGCGGCTACCATTTTGGATACCCCCAAGTGGAGGACCATGTGCCACATCACCCTGCCTATGGTCAAGCCGGCCATTTTGTCCACGGTGCTGCTGGTGTTTGGCAGTGCCATGGGGTCTTACCCGGTGCCCCACTATCTGAATTTGAGCACCCTTTCCACCAAGTATGTCTCCATGAACTCCAAGTACACCGGCGAGGCCAGCATCCTGGCCATCATTATGATGGTATTCGGTGTGGCGATTATGCTGCTTAACCAGCTGTCGCTGACCAGCCGGAAGAACTATACCACCGTTACCGGCAAGTCCGGCCAGATTTCCAAAATCAATCTGGGCCGCAGCGGCAAGTACATTATAGCGGTGGTGCTGGTGATTCTGACCTTCTTTACCAGCATTTTTCCCATCCTCTCCTTTGCCTTTGAGACGTTCCTGCCCAACCCCGGAGACTACTCCTTCCTGTACACCGGCGATGTGAGCAACCTCACTACCAAATGGTGGATCACCAGCGAAAATGTGACAGAAAACGGCATGTATGGACAAAAGGGCATTTTGCTGAACGAAACCATCTGGCGGGCCTTCGGCGGCACCATTCTGGTAAGTGTGTGTTGTGCCCTGCTGGCAGGCACCATCGGCACTCTGGTGGGCTATGCCGTGTCCAAAAACCGCCGCAGTCACTGGGCAAATTATGTAAACTCCATGGCGTTTCTGCCATATCTCATGCCCTCTCTGGCAGTGGGTGCTGCCTTCTTTGTGTTGTTCTCCACGGAGAAGTTGAACCTGTTCAACACCTATACGCTACTGATCATCGTGGGCACCATCAAATACATCCCCTTTGCCAGCCGCAGTTCTCTGAACTCCATGCTGCAGTTGTCCGGAGAAATTGAGGAGGCGGCCCTGATTCAGGACATTCCCTGGACCAAGCGGATGACGAAAATCATCATCCCCATCCAAAAGTCCTCCATTATCAGCGGTTATTTGCTGCCGTTTATGACCTGCCTGCGGGAGCTGAGTCTGTTTATGCTGCTGTGTGTGCAAGGGTTCATCCTGTCTACCACACTGGACTACTTCGACGAGATGGGGCTGTATGCTTTCTCCAGTGGCATCAACCTGATTTTGATCCTGACCATTCTGATATGCAACACCATTGTCAACAAAGTCACCGGCGCAAGCCTGGACAAGGGGATTGGAGGTTAAACCATGCCGGAAATCAAATTAGAACATGTTACAAAGCGCTGGGGCAAATTCTATGCAGTGGACGACCTGAGTTTGACTATCGCAGACAATGCCTTCGTCACCCTGCTTGGCCCCTCTGGCTGCGGTAAGACCACCACACTGCGGATGATTGCTGGGTTGGAAACCCCTACCAGCGGCCGCATTGTCATTGGGGACAAGGTGGTTTTTGACAGCACCATGGGCATCAACGTCCCGGCCAACAAGCGGAAAGTGGGCTTTTTGTTCCAGAATTACGCCCTGTGGCCCAATATGACCGTCTACCAAAACATTTCCTTCGGCCTGTCCAATATCAAGGAGGAGATGCCAAAAATCAACTTTGAGGCAAAAAACGCCCACCGCCTGACCCAGATTCTGAAAAATCCTCAGGATGTAAAAAAAGTTCTGGAGGAATGCCGGGACAAAACGGGAAAGCTGGACGAAAAAAAGGCTGTCATCAAGCTAATTGATGCCTACACCATATCCCAGTTTACGGCAAAAAAGCTGTTCTCCTATCACTTGGAGCAGGGCCGGGATGTGAGCCAGGAGGTGACAGCCCTGGAAAGCCAAGTGGAAGCGGCCCGGAAGGCCCAGCCGATGGATGAGGACTTCCAGCTGCTGAAAGACGGCAGGGTGCAGACCGAGGTACGCAAGCTCACCAAGGAGGAAATTGATCTATCGGTACGGCGAGTATCCCGGATTGTCAAAATCAGCATGTTCATGGAGCGGTATCCAGCAGAGCTGTCCGGCGGCCAACAGCAGCGGGTGGCCATTGCACGAACCCTGGCTCCGGAGCCATCGGTGCTGTTCATGGACGAGCCGCTGTCCAACTTGGATGCCAAGCTGCGGCTGGAAATGCGCTATGAATTGCAGCGGCTGCATGTGGAAACCGGCTCCACCTTTGTCTACGTCACCCACGACCAGATGGAGGCCATGACCCTGGCGACCCAGATTTGTCTGATCAACAACGGTGTTTTGCAGCAGTATGCCGCCCCGCTGACGGTGTACAGCCACCCGGAAAATCTGTTTGCGGCAGACTTTGTGGGCAATCCCTCCATTAACTTTGCCGAGGCCCAGGGAACCCAGGATGCAGCAGGGACAATCTGCCTGGAGTTGCTGGGAGATAAGACCGGCCGCTTCACGCCGAAGGAGCCAATCTGCCTGAAGGATTGGTTTGCGGACCGGGACCGGCAGGAACAGGCACAGGCTCAGGCCCGGCAGGAAAAGCTGGCGGACAAGGGCTATGTGGAAAAGAGCAACAAGGACGAACCCTTCCGCTATCACATTGCCCGGGTAGAGGAGCAGGACGATGCGCTGGCGGAAGTGCCGGAGCTGACCAACGAGGACTTTGTCCTGGGCATTCGCCCGGAGTTTTTGGAGCTGGGAGAAACCGGCGGTGTGGCGGGAGAAATCTACGGTGCCATGCCTACAGGCATGGAATCCACGGTGAAAATCCGGGTGGGAGAATTCCTGCTCACCGGCGTGGTGTTCGGCAGCACCCTCTTTACCATTGGCAGCAAGGTGCGGCTAACGGTAAGCGGTGGAGATGTGATGCTCTTTGACCGCAGAAGCGGCCGCTACATCACCTCCGGCAGTCTGGAGCTGGAAGAGTAAAATAAGAATGGGGCCGCTGCGATTTCGTGCAGCGGCCCTGTTTGTGTTGACATTATTGGGGTGTCAGCTCCCGGCTGTGGCGGCGGAAGACGACCTCGAAGGCGATGAATTGGAAGACGAAGGTCACGGCCCAGGATACCGGATAGGAAAAATACAGGCACTGGGGGGTGTGGTACTGGGGGATCTGGAAAATGGTGTACAGCCAGCCAATGCGCAGGCCGCACACGCCCAGCACGGAGATGATCATGGGGGCCATGGAAGCGCCCAAGCCCCGCAGAGCGCCGGTGGTGACATCCATCAGGCCGCAGATGAAGTAGGGCAGGCAGATGTAGCCCAGCCGCACCATGCCGTAGGCGATGGCCTCCGGGGAGTCGGTGATGTAAATGGACAGCAGGGTGGGGCCAAGGGCGTAAGCCAGCAGGCCCATGCCAAGACCCACCACGGTGACGCTGCCCAGGCAGATGAGCAGGGTCTTGTACACCCGCTTGTACTGCCGGGCACCGGCGTTCTGGCCGATGAAGTTCACCGCCGTCTGGTGGAAGGCATTCAGGCACACATAGACAAAGCCCTCAATGTTGGCCGCTGCTGCATTGCCGGACATGAGCACGTCGCCGAAGGAGTTCACCGACGACTGGATCAACACGTTGGAGATGGAGAACAGGGAGCTTTGGATGCCGGCGGGCAGGCCGATGCGCAGCATCTTTTGCAGCTGGGGCTTGTAGATGTGCATTTTCTTCCAGATGAACTGGCAGGCATCGGTGCGGCGCATCAGTGCCCGGGTCACCAGCACGGCGGAAATGGCCTGGGAGATGGTGGTAGCCAGGGCCACACCGGCCACGTTCATGTGGAGCGCCCGGACGAAGAACACATTCAGCACCACATTCACCACACCGGCGAAGGTGAGGTAAACCAGGGGGCTTTTGGTGTCGCCTGCGGCCCGGAGAATGGCGGCGCAGAAGTTGTAGACCATGGTGAAGGTGATGCCGGCAAAGTAGATTTTCATATACACCGCCGACAGGGGGAGCACCGTCTCCGGGGTGCCCATCATCCGCAGGAAGGTTTCGGAAAAGGTGATGCCGAATACCGTGAGCACCACGCCGCTGAACAGAGCCGTGGGAATGGCGGTGTGGACGGTGCAGTGGACCACCCGGTCCTCCCGGCTGCCCAGGCCGTGGGCCACGCCCACGCCGGCACCCACCGACAGGCCGATGAAGAAGTTGATCATCAGGTTGGTAATGGCGCCGGTGGCGCCCACTGCGGCCACGCTGACACTGCCGCAGAACCGGCCCACCACGATCAGGTCCGCCGCATTAAACAGCAGCTGCAGCAGGCTGGTGAGAATGATGGGAAGGGTGTAGCTGACGATGCTGCCAAACAGAGGCCCCTGGAGCATACGCTTGTTGGATGAATTCAAAAAAATTCCCTCTCTTTCCTGAAAAAAAGTAATTTCTAGAACCATTATAGTCCAAAATTACAAAAGCGCAAGGGGGATTATTCACAGTTTTTTAATGAAATTTTGCATATTTTTTCGCCAAAGGGAACACCCAACACTCATAACAAAAAGCCGGCAGCACAATCGGGCTGCCGGACGTTTCGTAGCTTGCACGGAGTATTTAAATCCAGGTTTTCAAAATCTTTTCGATTTCGTTTGCGTTCAATACCTTTCCCATGGAAACAACCTGCTCGTTGACAACAAGGGCGGGCATACGCATGACACCGTACTGCATAATTTTTTCCATGTCTGTAACATATTCGACTTCAATACCAAGTTCCATGGTATGCACCGCTTTCTGCGTTGCCTCCAACAGTGCATGGCAGCTTTTGCAGCCAGAGCCCAAAACCTGAATGCAGCAAATTCTGTCTGCTGTTTTTTCGCAGCACCCTTTTTTCGGTTTGCTTTCCGTTACCTCGCTTGTCGGGCAGCCGACATTACAAGCACACGCAGATGTTTTTTCTGCTTTGTTTTTTCGATTAAATAAGAACATAATGAATCCCTCCGCTTATTGTTCGCTTTCAAAGCGTTTTTTCAAAACCTCATAATGATTTCGATTGCTTTTATCCCCGCCATTATCCGGGAACAAGCAATAAGGCAAACTATCCGTTGTACGGTGCTTTATGACGCAAGCACAACACCTTCCATGATTCGGGCACGATGTTTTGGGACAAATACATTCTTTTACATTTTCGCAGTGCATTTTTCTACCTCATTTCAAATTAGTATTGGCTGAATGGCGTTAAAGAAATAGCCAACCAGTATAATTCCGACAGTACAGATTGCAATAAAAATCCATAAAAGTTTAGGCTTTACAGCTTTACGAAGCATAATCATTGACGGCAGAGACAAAGTGGTAACGCCCATCATAAAAGATAAAACAACGCCCAACAATGCTCCCTTTGACAGTAGTGCTTCTGCAATCGGAATTGTTCCAAAAATATCTGCATACATGGGGACTCCGGCAATCGTTGCAATCATTACGCCAAATGGGTTATTATCTCCGAGTATCTTGACAATAATTTCTTCCGGTATCCAGTTATGAATAATAGCCCCGATACCTACACCGATTAAGACATAAGGTGCAACCTTTTTTGCAGTAGATACAACCTGTTCACATGCAAAATGAAGTCTATCCTTAAAGTGCAATTCTTCCTGTGGAATATCAACGGATTTTCCTTTTTTAATATATTCCTCTACTTCATTTTCAAGGTGTAGTTTTTCAATTAAACTTCCTCCTGCAACAGCAATTATAAGTCCGAGTAGGACATACACGATTGCCACTTTCCAGCCGAATATGCTCATAAGAAGTACAAGAGAGCCGAGGTCTACCATAGGAGAAGAAATTAAAAAAGAAAATGTAACACCCAGCGGCAGCCCCGCACTGGTAAAACCGATAAATAATGGAATGGACGAACAAGAACAAAACGGTGTAACGGTTCCCAAAAGGGCAGCTATCATATTTGCCCCGATCCCTCTAAATCTCCCTAATATCTTTTTGGTTCTTTCCGGCGGGAAATAGCTTTGAATATACGAAATTATCAAAATCAAAACGCCCAGCAATAGCATAATTTTTATGGTGTCGTAGATGAAAAACTGAACGCTTCCTCCTAATCGAGATCCAGTAGATAGACCACTCGCGTCTAATAGATTTCCTATCAGCTGGTTTAGCCATTTCATACCGAGGATTTCATTCTGAAAGAAATCCCAAACACTTTTTAGTGCCTGCATATCCTAACCTCTCTTTCTCATAAATCAAGAAAATTCGATTTGATGTTTCTGAAAAAAACCGTTGCCATATAGGAACGGCTTTTAGGTATTTGAACACTTATTACAACGCATATTTGTTTCGTTAATAGCAATCGTATCTTTCAATAAAGCCAGTGCCTTTTCACTGCCTTGCTTGCTGATTTGGTAATGTGTCCATTTGCCGTCTTCACGGCCAATCACAATACCGGCATCACAAAGGATTTTCATGTGGTAGGAAAGGGAAGATTGGGGCATGTTCACTTCGTCGGTTAGCGTGCAGGTGCATTTTTCGCCGTTTTGCAAAAGTTCCAAAATGCGCAGTCTGCGTTCGTCACCCAGGGCCTTAAAGATTTTGGCTCTTTCTTCGTAGCGATTTTCCATGGGATACCTCAAATCTAAATTACTTGATTTCATTATATACATCAAATCGAAAAAAGTCAATATGAATTTACGGTTTTTGATTGCATCAAAGCAGGGTGCTGCTCTCCGCCGGGAAAGGAGTGCAGCACCCTGGGATGGGATTTTTTCGGGCATGCCCTACTTGAAAATAAATAGTTCCTCAATAGAAGCATCCACCGCTCTTGCGATATCGATGGCCAGCTTCAGGGATGGATTGTACTGGGCCTTTTCCAGCCGCATAATGGTTTCCCGCCGCACGCCGACCTGGGCTGCCAGCTGCTCCTGGGTCAAGTTCTTGAGCAGCCTGTATGGTTTTAATCTGCATTCAAAATCCGGCACGCTCATTCCTCGCTTTCGTCAAAGGCTTCGTCCTGGTCATAGTGGTACAGCAGATATTCGCTGAGGACCTGTTCCAGGGCCATGGAAATGGTCACGATAACCAAAAAGGCGATCAGCGAGTATTCCAGATTGCCAATCAGCTTCCCCTGCGCCAGAATGAGCAGCGACAGAAAGATGATGTTCCGGGAGATGCTGGTGGCGGTTCGCTGGGCTTTCAGCCTGTTTTCCTTGTAGCGTTCGTCGATAAACGTATGGGACATTTTCCCCTCATAGTAGAATCCGAAAAAACCAAAAAAGATGAAGAAGACAAAGGGGAAGATGGTCCCATCTGTGCTGTAAGTCCAGAAGCCCAAAAATCCGAGAAATCCCAGAAAGCCCATCCATCCCAGCTTGGGATTGACGGTTCGGGTGTATTGGGCGGTTACTTCCTTACGCCGGTTGGCAGCGATGGATTGCAAAAGCAGCACAACCAGATACCCGATATACAGGGTAAGAGCTGCGCCGGACAGGATCATAGGCAGGTCCTGAACCCGGAAAACATATTCCGAGAGATCCATAGGCGCAACAAACCTGGAATCGTTGAACACGACGGTGTACCAGGAAGAGATGGCGACGAGCAATACGCAGACCACGCCAAGGGAAATTGTCCATTTTGTTCGTTTCTTCATAAAGCGACCCTCCTTGAAGAGATGTATTTGTCTCTTAATAAGGCAAATATATCACATATAACGCCGGTTGTCAATAGAAAAGAGACAAATAAATCATGTTTGCGGCGTGCAAATGGCCCCCCGGCTGTGCTGGCTGGGGGCCTTGGGATGCAGAAAATTATTTGCCTAGTAAAAAGTTGTTTGCTTCGGTCAAGATGCGCTTGCTGCTGTCGAATTGAAATAGGGAAATGGCACGGTCATAATCCACCAATACGGCGCTGGACAATTCCTCTTTTTGGTAAGTAAATGCCTGGCCGCTGTATTCACCAAGGAAGTACACGATTTGCTTGCGGGTGTCCTTCTTCTGGGGGATGGGGTGGACGTCCTCGCTTCTAAAGCCGGGGAGCAAGGTTACGGAAAGGCCCACTTCTTCCAAAACCTCTCTGCGTGCGGTTTGCTCTTCGGTCTCTCCCAACTCCACATGGCCCTTGGGGAATCCGTAGATGCCCTCCAGGCTGCAAACCAGCAGGTAGAGGATTTTGCCGTTGCTGCGGGTGAACACCACGGCGCCGCACGACTTTTCGGTTGTCACAAGAATCACCTCGTCAAATGCAAGTTGGATAGCGTTCTAGCACGCTCAGACAGAAACCCATGGAACAGGCGGGATGGTGCCGCTTTCTGTTCCGCATGGAATGGTGTCGCCCCGGCCAAGCTTGGCCGGGGTGACGGAAATTCGATTAGCCGAGATACACCATGTCCCGGTTGATGCTGGCCAGGTCTTCTGCGCCGCACATGCGCATGGTGTCAGCCAGCTCAGCGCCCAGCTGCTCCACCAGCAGCTGCACACCCTCCTCAGCGCCGCCGTACACCGCCGGAACAAAGGGGCGGCAGATGAGCACGGCATCCGCCCCTAGGGCCAGGGCTTTGAAAATATCCACGCCGGTGCGAATGCCGCCGTCCACCAGCACCTTCACGCCGCTGCCCCGCAGAGCGTCCACAATGTCTGCCAGGACCTCAGCCGTGGCGGGGCACTGGTCCAGCACCCGGCCGCCGTGGTTGC
>X4_Red_Fox__coassemble_28_pt1 | contig 56451 bp, 51 predicted proteins | sample X4_Red_Fox__metabat2_low_PE_004 | metagenome-assembled genome bin X4_Red_Fox
GGCGGCACGCCGCCCCTCTCAGACGAAAATCAAAGATTTTCGCCAGCTCTCCCAGAGGGAGAGCCACGTTGGGTGGTTTTTGTTCGTGAGTGCGTTTGGTTTGGGTGCATCCGTTTCGTGAGGTTTCGCCATTCCTCATCCGTCTCGCCTGACGGCGAGCCACCTTCCCCCCGGGGGAAGGGTTTTGGGGCGTTCCAAACCGGGGAACTGCCGTGGGAAACCCACGTTGGCGGCATGGGCGTACGTTCCCTTTCCCCAAACTATTGAGCCGTATCGAACCGGGTGACCCCCAAAGGTGGTGGTCTATCACCAGGGTCTCAGGCCCGAATTGTCAGCGGCCACTGGCCGCCCGCCCGGATTGAATTATCAGCGGGCATTGCCTGCAAAAGGAGCATTTGTATGGATTGTTTGTTCTGTAAAATCATCGCCGGGGAGATCCCCTCCACCAAGGTCTATGAGGACGAGCTGGTGTTTGCCTTCCGGGATATCAACCCCCAGGCGCCCACCCACATCCTGGTGATCCCCAAGGCGCACCTGGACAGCTGCAATGCCGTTACGGCGGAAAACAGCGCTGTGGTGGCCCATATCTTCGCCGTCATTCCCCAAATCGCCCAGGCCGAGGGCCTTACCGGCGGCTACCGGGTGGTGAGCAACTGCGGCCCCGATGCCGGACAGACCGTGCCCCACCTGCACTTCCACATCCTGGGCGGCAAGCCCCTGGCCCTGGAAATGGCGTAAATTCCAGGAAGATGCCACACCCCGGGGACGGCTGTTCCAAAGGTTCGTTTTTGACGGAAATGCGGGAAATATAACGGATTTTCTGCTCAACAGTATAGGGCCGCACCCATCTGGGTGCGGCCTTCTTTATGCAGCTATGCCCCAGCAAACAGATCTTCGATGGGGGCGAAGCGGTAGCCCTCCTGCTTCCAGCGGGTGAGCAGCTCGTCCAGGATCTGGGCGTTGGTCTGGGATGTGGAGTGGAGCAGCACCACGGCGCCGTTGTGCATCCGGGGCAGCAGCTTGGAAAAGGCCTGCTCCCGGGTGGGCTGGGCATCGTTGTTCCAGTCTACGTAGGCCAGGCTCCAAAATACCGTCTTGTAGCCCAGCTTTTGGGCCATGGCCAGGTTGGCCTCGCTGTACAGCCCCTGGGGCGGGCGATAGAATTTGGCCATTTCCTCGCCGGTAATCTGGCGGTACAGCGCTTCCAAATCCTGCAATTCCCGGGCGAAGTCCTCCGGGGCGGCGATGGCGGACATGTCCCGGTGGTGCATGGTATGGTTGCCCACGGTGTGGCCCTCAGCAGCCATGCGCCGGACCAGATCCGGGTTTTTCTCCATGTAATTTCCCACCAGGAAAAAGGCGGCAGGAACCTGATGCCGCTGCAAAACATCCAGAATTTGGCCGGTGGCCCCATTCTCATAGCCGGAATCGAAGGTCAGATACGCCACCTTCTCGGCGGGATCCCCCACGTAGGCGGCATCGTACCGGCGCAGCTGGTCGGCCCCGGCATTGCCCACAGGGGGCGCTCCCTCCTGGGGAAAGGACAGCCCCCAGGAGCCGGTGGGCAGGGCGTTTCCCGCCAGAATCCAGACCGCCGCCCCAGCCGCCGCCAGAATAGCCCCGGCCAGTATTGCCATATCCCGTTTCCTCATAAAAAATCCCCTCCCCGGCACAGTCTATGGCCGGGGAGGGACGATGATGCCTGTTTGGCTTTGACAAAGGGACTGGCCTTACTGCCCGCCGTGGAGGTACTTGTAGTCCCAGTCCAGGTCGAACAGCTTGTTGCCCCGCTCCATGGGGCAGCCGGTGAACAAATCGTCCGCCAGCTCCCGGAGGGTTTCGGCAGGCTCCAGGCATTCGATATAGAATTCCGGCAGGGCCTCTTCCCCCAGGCGGATGCCCAGAATGGCCCCCGCCACGGCACCCACGGCGGCACTGCGGCCGGAGTGGTTCACGGCGGTGATCATGGCCCGGTCAAAGTCGCCGTCGCTGATGAGGCAGGCGTAAATGGCCCCTGCCAGCACCTGGGCGGCGGTTTCGCAGCCCAGCTGTTCCATAACCTCCACCGGCTTGAGATTGGGGGATTGGGCATAGGTCATGGCGTGGCGGACAAGCGTTGCAATTTCAAATGCCTGGCTGTACTGGTGGCCGAACTGGTCCTTCACCGTTTCGATGGCATCCACGATCAGGGGCTTCATGGGCACATTGGGCCGCCCGATCAGGCGGCTGAGCAGATGGGCCAGCACCGCCCCGGACAAAAATGCACCGGGATTGCCATGGGTCAGGGCCACAGCCTCCGCCCCCAGGCGGTCGATTTCCTGCTGGTCCATTCGGTCCTGGTGGAAGAACAGCCCCACCCCTACAGCGCTGGTCAGGCCGCCGGGGTCAGGGAAGCTGTTCCGTGGAGTTTCCAGGGTGCCCAGATTCTCCCGGTTCAGGCTGTCCAGCATCCGGGTGTCCATGCAGTGGCGGCGGCACAGCTCCGGCCGGCGGATCAGCCAGCAGTAAGTGCGGCTGGGCCGCCCCCAGGGCCGCTGGGAGGCCGCCCATTCCCGGCTGCTCAGGGCGATATACTTGATGAAGGGCGCCATGCGGCCGGTCATCTGCCCCCGGGTCAGCCCGAACAGCAGTCCGTTGCAGGTGAACGCCGCCAGCTGGGTATAGGAGGTGACATCGGCATAGCCGTTGACCAGGTCATAGCCCAGCAGCCCATTGGGGCCGTAGTCCTCCTGAATCTCCCGCCAGGTGCGGCTGTCCACGGTGTAGCCCATGGCATCGCCCACCGCCATGCCCAGCAGGCATCCACGGTAAGCAGAACGGGTGATGGCCATTGATGCGCCTCCTTCCATATTTCTTAAGATAGATTATAGCTGTCTTTTTTGGAAAACGCAAGGGGAAACCCGGATTTTCCCGAAAGCAGGACATCCAGCGCCGCCAGCAACAGCGGGATCTGCTCCGCCGTCATGGTGGCGTAGTTCACCACCAGGCAGTGCCGGTCCTGGGGCTGGTCGTGGTAAAAATCCCGCAGGGCGTGGATGCGGATGCCCTGCCGGGCCAGCTGCTCCACCAATTCCCGGTCAGACAGCCGGGTGTCCAGCCCCAGCAGAAAATGCACCCCGGCATCCTGCTCCACCAGGGTGAGCCTGCCCCCCGTGTCCCAGCTGCGCAGGGCGGTGAACAGGGCGTTGCGCTGGTTTTTGTAGAATTTGCGCATGCGGTTGATGTGCTTTTCAAAATGCCCCCGGCTGAGGAACCGGGCCAGGGTGTACTGCTCGAAGCTGGGCACGGTGCAGCTGTAAAATCCCAGCTGCCGCTGAAACCGCTCCATCAGCGGCCCCGGCAGCACCAGGTAGCTGATGCGGATGGAGGGGGCCAGCGACCGGGAGAAGGTGTTCATGTAGATCACCCGGCCCTGGCGGTCCAGGGTCTGCATGGCGGGAATGGGGTGGGCATCGAAGCGAAATTCCGAGTCGTAGTCATCCTCGATGATCCATTTGTCCTCCCCGGCCCAGGCCAGCAGCTCCAGCCGCCGCCGCACCGGGGTCACGAGGCCGGTGGGGAAGTGGTGAGACGGCGACAGGTGGAGCACCTGGGCATCCTCCAGCTGCCTGGGGCAAACCCCCTGGCTGTCCATGGGGGCGCTGCGGCAGGTGGCGCCGGCGGCGGCGTAGATTTTTCGGATCTTGCCGTAACCCGGCTCCTCCACCGCATACACCAGCTCCCGGCCCAGCAGCTGGATCAGCAGGTTGTACAGGAAGTCTGTTCCCGCACCCACCAAAATATTCTCCGGGTCCACATCCATGCCCCGGAAGCCGGACAGGTGCTGGGCGATGGCCTGGCGCAGCTCCGGCAGGCCCCGGTTGGGCAGGGGTTGCAGCAGCTGCTGGCCGTAGTCCAGCATCACCTCCCGCTGAAGCCGCACCCAGACGGAAAAGGGGAACTGCTGGCTGCCGCTGCCTGTCAGGTCCAGCTTCCAGGGCACAGGGGGCTGAGGTGCCGGCGGCAGGGGCAGCACACAGCGCCGCTCCACCGTCTCCACAAAATACCCCACCTTTTCCACCGAGCGCAGATATCCCTCCGACAGCAGCTGGTTGTAGGCCGCTTCCACGGTGATCACGCTGATTTCCAGATTCTGGGCCAGGGAGCGCTTGGAGGGCAGCTTCTGCCCGGGGATCAGGCTGCCTTGAAGGATGTCCTCCCGAATGCAGCGGTACAGGGCCTCGTACAGCGGCACCCCCGGGGCTTTTTTCAAATCATAGGTCAGCATACGTCTTACGCCTGCTCATACAGGGGGCGGACGGGATCATAGGGCTGGGGGCGGTAGGTAACGGAGCCGATGGGCTTTCCCTCGATGCCGTACTTGGGATTGTAGCCGAAAAGGTTTACATAACGCAGCAAATCATCCCGTTCCAGCTCCATCTGCTCCATCACCGCCACGGTGGCCAGCACATCATCCACAGCCCGGTGGGAGTTGACCACCTGCTCCGAAAGGCCGTACTGCTCGATGGCGCTGCACAGCTTGTGGGGGAAACTGTGGCGGTCCCGGTAGACGGTGAGCAGGTCCAGCTTGTCCTTGCCCTTCAAAATGGCAGGGTCGCCGTCCCGCAGCAGCATGTAAAACAGGAAGCTCAAATCAAAATGGGCGTTGTAGGCCAGCAGCAGGGTATTGCCCCCGATCATCTGGGCAATGTCCCGGCAGATGCGGGTTTTGGGCAGGCCCCGCTGGCGCAGGTCGGCGGTGGAGATGCCGGTGAGCTGCTGGATCTTCGGGGGCACGAAGCCGCCGGGGGACAGGGCCACCAGCTGGTCGTACTCCTGCACCACCTGGCACTGGCCGTCCACCCGTTCCAGCACCACGGCGGCAAATTCAATGATTTCGTCCCGGCTGTACAGCAGGCCGGTGGTCTCAGTGTCAAACAGCACCAGACGGTCGTATTTGGTAAACAGACTTTCAAACATGCTCTCTCTCTCCCAGGGGATGTTCGTCTTCTTTTGGGCCGTTGGGGCGCATGACCCGGCAGGGGCTGCCCCAGGCCACGGTGTTGGCAGGAATGTCATGGGTGACCACGCTTCCCGCCCCGATGGTCACATTGTCTCCAATGGTCACTCCAGGCAGAATCACCACGCCGCCGCCAATCCACACATTGCTGCCAATCACCACCGGCGCCGTCTGGGTTTTGCAGAAGGAGAAGGAGCCGTCGGGCTGCACCGGGCCAAACCGCTCTGAAGCGCTGGTGGGATGGAAGGCGGTATAAATCTGCACATTGGGAGCAATCAGGGCGTTGTCGCCGATGATGATGCGGTTATCATCCAGGAAGGTGCAGTTCATATTCACCTCGCAGTTGTTGCCGAAGAAAATATTTTCTCCATAGTCCACATAAAACGGCGGCGTAATCCAGAGGTTCTTGCCTCTGCCGCCCAGAAGCTTATCCAGGACCGCATCCTTTTCCGCCAAATTTTGGCTGTCCAGCTGGTTGTAGTCCCGCACCAGGTTCTTGGCTTCGTGCCAGCGGGCCAGCAGGTCCTTGTTGCCGCAGTCATAGAGCTGTCCGGCGAGCATTTTCTCTCGTTCTGTCATGGGTCGATTCCTCCATTCAGGGCCAAGGCCAAGGCCCGGGCCTGCTTGCTTGCTTCCTCCGGCTTCAGGGAAAACTGCCGGGCCAGCTCCTGGGCGAAGGCATCCGCCGCTTCCTGGTCCCCGGATTTCAGCTCCACCTCCACCTCCCACAGGGGCTGCTCCCGGCCGCCGCCGGTGAGCACACCCCGGTCCAGAGCCAGCTCCACCTGGGCCTGGGGCAGGGTGATGGTTCTGGCCAGCCGGGTGAATTTCGCCCCGCACAGAGGCCGCAGGCCGCTGGTAGTCAGCGCCAGCAGCTCCGCCGGAGCGCCCTGGCGGATGAGGGGAAACAGGGCCTGCATCAAATGGGGGCTTTCTTCTTCCCATTCTCCCCGGCTGCCGTCTTCTAAGGGGACTTTCACGGCGCACACGCTGGTGCCGTTTTCCAGCCGCTGGCGCAGGGTCCACCGCCGGGCGCTGAGCTTTAGGTCCGGGGTGTCAAAATAGGTCGTCTCCATGGTGATGGGGGAAAACGGCCCCCAGGCCGCTTCCATCGCCGCCAGGGTCTTGGCATCGGCGGCAAATTTTCGTTCAAATTCTCTGGACATGGGCATGCTCTCCCGTTTTCGGCGCAGCCTGGCTGCGGTGATCTGCTCCCATTATACACGGGCAGAGGCCGGGATGCAAGAATCTTTCCGCCCATTGCCATTCCGACAGCATAATTTCTCCCGGCGTGGTAGGATTCCTATATCTCAAGGAAAGGCAGTGGTACACAAATGATGGTGGAAACCTATTTGCGCCGGGGGCAGAGGAGCTTGCAGCGGATGGCGCTGGAACCGGGGGTGCGCCGGGCGGCTCAGGCGGCGGTGTGCACGGTGGCGGGCTTTCTGGGCAGCGCCGCCAGCCTGGGCCAGTCGCCCCAGCCCCTGGCCATGGGGCTGATCACCGCCGTGACCGGGTGGCGGGCGGTGCTCATCTGCCTGGGGGCCATGGCGGGGTATCCCCTGTTCTGGGGCATGGCGGGCAGCCAGGGGGTGGTGTGGTCCGCCGCCGGCGGGCTGCTGACCCTGCTGGTGGGCAATCGGGAAGAACGGAAGGATCAGCCTTTGATGGTCCCCGCCTTGGCGGCGGTGCTCACGGCGGTGGCCGGGCTGTGCTTCCAGCTGCTGCTGTACGACGGCACGCCGGTGCGGATCTTCGCCCTGCGGGTGGTCGTCACCTTTTTTACATCCGCCCTGTTCGGGCAAAGCGCCCGGTGCCGGGACCCCATCACCGACTGGCTGTGCCTGGGGCTTGCCACCTTGGCTCTGGCCCAGGTGGAGCTGGGGCCGTATGGCAATCTGGGCTATGCCGCCGGGGCGGCGGTGGCGGTGGCAGGGGCCTTCCCCGGGGCGGCCCTGGCAGGGCTGGGGCTGGATTTGGCCCAGGTCAGCCCGGTGCCCATGACGGCGGTGCTGTGCCTGGCCTACTTCATCCGGCTGATTCCCTTTGACAAGCGGTGGCAGCACTACATCGGGCCGCCCCTGGCCTATGGCCTGCTGCTGGCAGTGACCGGCCGCTGGGCCATCCAGCCGCTGCCGGCTCTGGCGGTGGGCAGCGCCCTGGGGGCCTTCCTGCCGCCCCGGCCCCAGCTGGTCCACCGCCGGGGGCAGACCGGCACGGCCCAGGTCCGCCTGGAGCTGGGCGCCCAGGTGCTCACCGCCGCCGCAGGCATGGTGGCGGAGCGGATCCCCGGCCCCATCGACCAGGAGGCCCTGCTGGACAAAGCCCGCCAGCGGGCCTGTACCACCTGCTCCATGCGCAAATCCTGCCTGGACCAGGCCCAGCTGACGGTGCAGCTGCTGGAATATCCCCTGGATGCCCAGTGCCGGAAGGCTGGTCGGCTGATTCCCGAGCTGCGCCGTGCCCAGGACCAGCTGCGCTGGATGAAAGCGGACAGGCTCCGCCAGCAGGAGTACCGCCAGGCCCTGATCCAGCAGTACCGCTTCCTGGGGAATTACCTGCGCACCCTGGCCGACGGCCTGCCCCGGCGGCCCCGGGCCGGGGAACCGGCCTACCGGGTGGAGGTATCCGCCCGGTCCCGGGGGAAGGAGGCCGCCAATGGGGATGTGTGCCTGGCCTTTTCCGGGGCGGAGTGCCGATACTTCGTGGCCCTGTGCGACGGCATGGGCACCGGGCTGGGGGCTGCCCAGGACAGCCGGGAGGTGGCCCGGCTGCTGCGGAAAATGCTGGCCGCCGGATTCCCGCCGGAGCACGCCCTGCCCAGCATCAACAGCCTGCTGACCCTGGGGGGCAGCGCCGGGGCCGCCACCATGGATTTGGCGGAGCTGCGGCTGGACACCGGCCGGGCGGTGCTGTACAAGTGGGGCGCCGCCCCCAGCTGGCTGCTGCGGCGCTCCGGGGCAGAAAAAATCGGGACAGCCACGCCCCCGCCGGGTCTTGGCATTGAGCCGGTGACCATGGCGGTGCGAAAGCTGTCCCTGTGTCAGGGGGAGGCGCTGATTTTGCTCAGCGATGGCGTGGACGGAGAGGAAGCCCTGCGCCAATTCTCTTTGACTCCGGATGCGCCGCCTGGGGAGCTGGCGGCGAAAATTCTGGAGGAGGGCTGCCGGGACCGGGAGGACGATGCCACCGCAGCGGTGATTCGCCTGCGGCCGGTGAGCCTGCCTACATCCTAGCATAGGCCCGGTGCAAATGCTGTCGAAATCTTAGCTCTACGCTGTAAAATGCGGGAAATTCTCCGTTCCTGGCAGAATTTCCCGGACAGATTGCAGGCGCAGGGGCGGATGCTGCCCCATTTCTGCTATTGCCTTAGAGGCCCATTCATGGTATCAGAATGGGCAAGGACGGCTCTCCCCGGTGCAAGCGGAGAAGTTCGGCCAACAGGGCTAAGTGAATGACCGCTTCTCGCTAGGGTCGGGGGGCGGTTATTTCATTCTCTGGATGGTCTTACAGAAAAATTTGAACAAAATGAAAACTCGCCGTTGACAATCCCGGAAAAATGTATTACTATCAAAAGGCAACCGAATATCGACAAAAGAAGTTCTTAGGAAAACGGCTCTTGCCTGCCGAAGGAGTAACACTCTCAGGCGCCTGGTATTCAGGCAGAGACTAAGGACAGATGTGGCTCTGGAGAATCCCGAAAGCGGGTACCGAAGGTGCAAGGCGGCTTGGCCGCTGAATCTCTCAGGTAAAAGGACAGAGTGGGAAGCATTCCCTGAGTTCTCTGGAATTGTACCCATTTTTTCGCCGGAGCAGCCTGCTTCCGGCGCTTTTTTTGTACGCTGTTCGCTGAAAACAAAGAAAATGAGGGGAAAAGACTATGGAAACCATCCTGACAAACGTTGTGAACTTCGTCAACGACATCCTGTGGAACAAGTGGCTGCTGCTTTTGTTTCTGCTGCTGGGCAGCGGCATCTATTTCACCATCCGCACCCGCTTCGTCCAGGTGCGCAAGTTCGGCAGCGGCCTGCGCATGGTCTTTGGCAGCATCCGGCTGCGGGGCAAGGCCGCCGGTAAGGACGGCATGAGCTCCTTCCAGGCTCTCGCCACCGCCATTGCCGCCCAGGTGGGCACCGGCAACATTGCCGGCTGCGCCAGCGCCCTGGTGGCCGGCGGCCCCGGTGCCGTGTTCTGGATGTGGATTTCCGCTTTCTTCGGCATGGCTACCATCTATGGCGAAGCCGTGCTGGCCCAGAAATACCGCCATACCGCCCCGGACGGCACCGTTTCCGGCGGCCCCATTTACTACATCCGGGCGGCGTTCCGGGGGAAGCTGGGCACCTTCCTCTCCGGCTTCTTCGCCGTAGCCATTATCCTGGCTCTGGGCTTCATGGGCAACATGGTCCAGTCCAACTCCATCGGCGATGCCTTCTTCACCGCCTTTGGCGTGCCCAAGCTGCTCACCGGACTGGTGGTGGCAGGGGTGTCCGCTTTCGTTTTCCTGGGTGGCGTGAAGCGGATCGCCGCCATTACGGAAAAGCTGGTGCCCATTATGGCCTGCTTCTATATTGTGGGAGCGCTGGCGGCCATTGCCATGAACTGGCGCAGCATCCTGCCGGCGTTCCAGGCTATCTTCCTGGGGGCTTTCCAGCCCCAGGCGGTGATGGGCGGCGCCATCGGTGTCAGCATCAAGGAAGCCGTTCGGTTCGGCGTGGCCAGAGGTCTGTTCTCCAACGAGGCTGGCATGGGCTCTACCCCCCATGCCCACGCCATGGCGAAGGTTGCCAAGCCCCAGGACCAGGGTGCTGTGGCAATGGTGGGCGTGTTCATCGATACCTTTGTGGTGCTGACCATCACCGCACTGGTGATCCTCACCTCCGGCGTGCTGGGCACCACCGGGGCGGACGGGGCGCTGCTGGATGCCACGCCCCTGGCCCAGGCGGCATTTAACCATGCCTTCGGCAGCTTCGGCAACGCCTTTGTCGCCATCTGCCTGCTGTTCTTCGCCTTCTCCACCATTGTGGGCTGGTACTTCTTCGGCGAGAGCAATGTGAAGGCCCTGTTCCACGGCAGCAAGCTGGCTACCCGCATTTACGGGGTCATCGCCCTGGTGTGCATCGTACTTGGCTCCTTCCAGAAGGTGGCCCTGGTGTGGAACATGTCCGACATGTTCAACGGCCTGATGGTGATCCCCAACCTGCTGGCGGTGCTGGCCCTCAGCGGCGTGGTGAAGAAGTTCGCCACCGACGAGCATTATCTGGGCCGGGACTGAAGCTGCACAAAAATCCCGCCGGGGAATAGAATGAAGTGAGCTTAGCGCTCGACAAATTCAGTTCCTGGAGGTCATCTTATGTGTAACAACAACAATGGTCTGTGCGGCTGCTTCGGTGGTAACAACTGGTGGATCATCCTGCTGATCCTGCTGTGCTGCTGCGGCAACGGCGGCGGCTGCTACAACAACGACAACAACTGCGGCTGCTGCTAAGCCCCCTCCACAAAAGAACCGCCCGGATGGCTAGGCCATCCGGGCATTCCCGTGGGGCATCCATTTGGAAATGCAGACCCCTGCGGCCATTGCACGCCCTCGCAATAACGGGGGCGTTTTCTGACACACGGAAAAACCACTCCTGACGAAACATCAGGAGTGGTTTTCTTGTTAAAACTGCACCGCCTCGGCGGATTTCAGCTGGAGTTGGAGCTTGTCTGCGATCAGGGCGATGAACTCGGAATTGGTGGGCTTTCCTTTGGTGTTGGATACCGTGTAGCCGAAGAACCGCTGCAAGGTGTCCAGGTCGCCCCGGTCCCAGGCCACTTCGATGGCGTGGCGGATGGCCCGCTCCACCCGGCTGGGGGTGGTCTGGAAGGTTTTCGCCACCTGGGGATAGAGCACCTTGGTGATGGCGTTGATAACGTCCATGTCGTTGACGGCAATGATGATGGCCTCCCGCAGGTACTGATAGCCCTTGATGTGGGCCGGGACGCCGATTTCGTGGATGATGCCGGTGACCATGGCCTCAATGCTGTTCTTGTCCGGGCGGCGGTCCAGGCATCGCAGGGTCTCCCCACCCCGGATCTCCTCCAGCCGCTCCACCAAAGACTCCATGTCGCAGGGCTTCAGCATCAGATACCGCACTCCCAGGCCGGCGGCTGCTGCGGATACGTACTCTGTTACGAAAACAGAGGTGGCCACCGTGACTGGCCGTCGATCCGAAAGTCCCTTGAGAATGCTCAGCCCGTCCTTCCTGGGCAGCATCAGGTCCAGCACCAACACGTCGGGCTTTGCTTGGTCGATCATGCGAAGGGCCTGTTCCCCATCATTGGCCGTTCCCACAATCTGAAAACCATCGGCACGCTGCAGTGCTGCGGCGAGCTCTGCACAGAACTCTTCCGAACTGTCGGCGATGAATACAGTTGTCGTGTGTTCCATAGATTCCTCTCCTGTCATGAAAGATTCTCCCCGCCCCCGGGGAAAGGCCCGTGGGCGACAAATTAAGAATACCACGAAGCGCCCGGATTTGCAAGGTGGAAAGTGAAGTTTCGCTCGCCAGAAAAACGGGTATTTCCATATTTTTGCCAAGAAAATCCCTCTTTTTGCGACCTTTCGACAAGAAACGACACCGGCAGGTTTCCCGGTTGACGGAACCTTTTTCCGGGTGTAAAATGGTTCTGCCTGCAATTGCAGGCTGAAAACAGGTGATTTTACCACAGGAGGATAACATTATGGATCATCAGACCCAGGCGCTGCGGACATTTCTGGACCAGGCCCACAGCGTCTATCATGCCCAGCAGGGCCTTGTGCAGCAGCTGAAGGCGGCAGGCTTCCAGCCGCTGCAGGAGCGGGAAACCTGGCACATCGCCCCCGGCGGCCGCTACTATGTCACCCGGGGGGATGCGGCAGTGATGGCATTCCGGGTGCCCCAGGGAACGCCCACCGGCTTTATGATGAGCGCCAGTCATCTGGACCGGCCCTGCTTTAAGATAAAGGAAAACGGGGAGCTGACCGGCACCTATACCCGCCTGGCAGTGGAGCGCTACGGTGGCATGATCCTGTCCACCTGGCTGGACCGGCCCCTGTCCATTGCCGGACGGGTGGCGGTGCAGACGGAGCAGGGCATCCGCACCCGGCTGGTGGACATCGACCGGGATCTGCTGCTGATCCCCAACGTGGCCATCCACATGAACCGCCAGGTCAACGACGGCTATAAGTGGAATCCGGCGGTAGATCTGCTGCCCCTGCTGGGCGGCAAGGAGGCCGCCGGCCGCCTGGAGGCTCTGCTGGAGGAGCAGGCCGGGGGCAAGATCCTGGGACGGGATCTGTATTTGTACATTCGCCAGAAGAGCAGCCTTTGGGGCGTAGACCAGGAATACCTGTCCAGCGCAGCCCTGGACGATTTGGAGTGCGCCTGGGCCTGCACCCAGGGCTTCCTGGCGGCGGCGGACAGCCGGGCCATTTCGGTGCTGTGCCTGTTCGACAGCGAGGAGGTCGGCTCCGGCAGTGTCCAGGGTGCTGGCTCCACCCTGCTGGCGGATACCCTGCACAGGATCTGCCAGGCAGGCGGCTGGGACCTGCGGCAGCTGCTGGCCCAGTCCTTCCTGGTGTCGGCGGACAATGCCCACGCCCTGCACCCCAACCATCCCGAATTTTCCGATGCCGCCAATGCCCCGGTGCTGGGCGGCGGCGTGGTGATCAAGCACAACGCTTCCATGAGCTACTGCACCGACGGCGTGGCGGCAGGGCTGTTCCGGTGCATCTGCCAGCGGGCCGGGGCTGCCACCCAGAGCTACTACAACCGGGCGGATCTTCCTGGCGGCTCCACCCTGGGCCACATCTCCCTGGGCCATGTCAGCGTGCCCACGGTGGACATCGGCCTGGCCCAGCTGGCCATGCACAGCAGCTTTGAAACCGGCGCCGTCAGCGACATCCATGCCCTGGTAAGCGCCATGACGGCACTGTACGGCACCACGCTGGAAGTGGATGGGGAAGCATATTGCCTGAGTTAAGGTGAATATGCCTAAAAAGCAGGCCAAAAAACTGTAAGAACCCACCATTGCATCATCCTGTGAAACATGTTACCATATATGTATCCAGGTGGATTCTGCCTACTCCACATAATAGGCAGCGTCCGCTAAATTAAAGGAGGATAACCCCGTTGGACGCACGGTGCGGCAGTGTGGAGACCTGTCGTAATGCTGCCAGGATATTACCGCTTGGCAGTGAGGGCACATGCGAAATGGTAGGTGTGCCTGGCGTCAAAGAAAGTATGGCAAGTTTGACCCTGAAGAACGTAAAGAAGATTTACCCCTACAGCGGCGACGACGCAAAGAAGAAAAAGAAGAAGGGCGAGCCCGAGAAGAAGACCAACCTGCAAATCACCGACAAGGGTGTCGTTGCGGTTCAGGAATTCAACCTGGAGATTGCGGACAAGGAATTCATCGTCCTGGTCGGCCCCTCCGGCTGCGGTAAGTCCACCACCCTGCGTATGATCGCCGGCCTGGAAGAGATTTCCGAGGGCGAGCTGTACATCGGCGACCGTCTGGTCAACGACGTGGCCCCCAAGGACCGGGACATCGCCATGGTTTTCCAGAACTACGCCCTGTATCCCCATATGACCGTCTATGAGAACATGGCTTTCGCTCTGAAGCTGCGCCATACTCCCAAGGACGAAATCGACAAGAAGGTCAAGGAAGCTGCTGAGATCCTGGACATCACCCAGTACCTGGGCCGTAAGCCCAAGGCTCTGTCTGGCGGTCAGCGTCAGCGTGTGGCCATCGGCCGTGCCATCGTCCGTGCTCCTCAGGTCATGCTGATGGACGAGCCTCTGTCCAACCTGGACGCCAAGCTGCGTAACCAGATGCGTGCAGAGATCATCAAGCTGCGTGAGCGTATCAACACCACCTTCATCTACGTTACCCACGACCAGACCGAGGCTATGACCCTGGGCGACCGGATCGTCATTATGAAGGACGGCTTCATCCAGCAGATCGGCACTCCTCAGGAGGTCTTCAACCATCCGTACAACCTGTTCGTCGCTACCTTCATCGGTACGCCTCAGATGAACATGTTCGACAACGCCAAGCTGGTGAAGGAGAACGGCAAGTACGTGGTGAAGCTGGACTGCCTGAGCGTGGAGCTGTCCGAGGACAAGCAGAAGAAGCTGGCTGCCAACAATGTGGCTGAGCAGGATGTGGTCCTGGGCGTCCGTCCCGAGCACATCGAGCTGGGCGCTGGCATCCAGGGCAAGGTGGACGTGTCCGAAATGATGGGCTCCACCGTGCACCTGCACGTCACCGCTATGGGCCGGGATGTGGTTCTGGTGGTGTCCACCATGAACATGACCGGCGCCGAAGTGGCTGCCCTGTCCAACGGCTCCACCGTCAACTTCAACTTCCCCGGCCACGTGTGCCACGTCTTCTCCAAGGAGACCGGCATCAACCTGGAGGCCTAAGCCGAAAGCGGGTTTGCTGAAATATCCAACCAAAAGCAGCCAGTGCCCATGGGCACTGGCTGCTTTGCCGTATACAAAATCCGGGGAGGTGCCGGCGTATGCACATAACCTACGAAAATCTAACCATCCGGGATGCGGCGGCATCCATACTCTATCCAAAAACCCCCTGCCGTCTTTTCAAACGGCAGGGGGTATATTTATGCTTCTTGGCCGGAAGATTCCGCCGGGGCGGCATCCTGCTGGGGTGCCTGGGCGGCGATTTGGTTGACATAGAGCTGGGCAGGGTCGTGGGGGCGGAAGTGCTGGTAGATAAGCACTGCCGTGGCCACCAGACAGCTGACAGCGGCCAGCACCTGGCTCACCCGGAAGTTGCCCCAGTACAGGCTGTCCATCCGCAGGCCCTCGATCCAGGCCCGGCCCAGGCCGTACCAGGCCACATAGCCCAGGGCGATCTGGCCGTCGTAGCGCCGCTTTTTGGACCAGAAGTGGAGCAGGACCAGCCCCGCCAGATTCCACACGGACTCATACAGGAAGGTAGGGTGGTAGTATTCCCACTGGCCGGTGGCGCTGTTGAACAGGCCCATCCGCAGGAAGCTGTCGGTGGGTGCGCCGAAGGCCTCCCGGTTGAAGAAGTTGCCCCAGCGGCCCATGGACTGGCCGATGAGGAAGCCCAGCAGCACCAGGTCCATCACGGCGGCAAATTTCAGCTTTTTCACCCTGCACAGCACAGCGATGCCCAGCACCGCACCCAGCACACCGCCGTAGATGGCGATGCCGCCCTCCCAGATGTACAGGGCGGAGATGGGATTGTCGGCGTAGGCCTCCCAGGTGAAGGCCACATAGTAGGCCCGGGCGCAGATAATGGCAAAGGGAGTGACCCACAGCACGCCGTCCAGCAGATCATCCTGCTTCAGGCCGAACTGCTTGCACCGGCGCAGGCTGTACAGCACCGCCAGCAGCAGGCCGATGGCAATGACCAGGCCGTACAGATGCAGTGTCACCGGCCCCAGGGAAAAGGTCCGGGGCGGGTCCAGGGAGATCCCCAGAGAGGGGAAGGAAATGGTGGTATAGTTCACGGAAAACACCTCTTATTCTTGCACTTCAATGGGGGTAATGACAGACAGGGCGCACCGCTCCCGGCGGACGACCCGGCTCAGGAAGGCCAGCAGGTCCGCCTCCTCAATGGTGCGGTACACCTCCGGGAAGGTGAAATAGTCAAACTGGGAGAAATGGTAGGCGCAGATGCGCAGGCACGTGCCGTCGAAGCTGTCCAGCGCCCGGGTGCGGCGGCCCAGGGCGCTGCGCTTCATCCGCAGGAAGCTTCCCTGGGGCAGACCCTGGCTGCACAGCACCTGGGCCTGGCGCAAAATGGCCTCCCGCACCGCCCTGGGGTCCTGGGAATCGCCGGCGCACATCAGCAGGGCGCAGCCGTCCACGGTTTCAAAGCCGCCGCCGAAGGAGGAATCGATGAGCCCCTGCTCGTACAGATCCAGATACAGCTGGGAGGACTCGCCAAACAGGGCCTCGGCGGCCAGGTCGGCGATCATCTCCTGGCGGATGGCCTCCTGGCCGGTACGCAGGGGTTCGCACTTAAAGCCCAGGGTGAAGGTGGGCATGGCCACCTCCATGGCCTGCTCCACCTCGCTGCGCCGGCAGGTCAGGTCCTCGTCCCAGGGGCGGAGCTTCTTGGCGCAGGGAGCCGGTTCTGTGCCCAGCACCCGGCGGGCAATGTCCAGCACCTGCTGGGGCTCCACGTCGCCCACCACGCACAGCACCATGTTTTCCGGGGTGTAGAAGGCCTGGTGGCACTGGGTCAGGATCTGGGGCGTGATCTGGCGGATGGTCTGGCTGGTGCCCAGAATGGGCAGCCGGATGGGGTGGGCATCGTACATGGCCTCCATCAGGTTTTCAAACACCCGGCTGTCCGGGGCATCCAGGTTCATGCCGATTTCCTGGTCGATGATGCCCTGCTCCTTCTCCACGCTTTCCTCGGTGAAGTAGGGGGTGGAGACAAATTCCAGCAGCAGCTCCAGGCAGCGGTCGAAGTGTTCCGTGCAGGAGAAATAGTAGGCGGTCATGTCATAGCTGGTGAAGGCGTTGACACTGGCGCCCAGGCTGGCAAATTTCTCGCTCACGTCCCGGCCGCCGGGCATATCAAAGAGCTTGTGCTCCAGGTAGTGGGCCACCCCGGCCGGGGCCTGGCAGTCCGCCCCATCCAGCCGGAAGCCGGTGTGGATGGAGCCGTAGTCGGTGGCGAAATAGGCCAGCTTTTTGGAAAAGCCTTTGCGCTGGGCGATCCGCACCCGCAGGCCGTTTTCCAGCGTCTCGTGGTACATGGTTTCGTCCAGCTGGGGATAGTAAATTGGATTCATGCCTGGACTCCTTTCAGGAAGAAGGTGCTGTGGGGCTGGGTCAGCCGGGCGGCCCGAATGACGTCCTCCAGAGTTACCGCCTCCACCGCCTGCATATACTGGGCCACGTCCATACGCAGGCCGCTGAGGGCGGCGGTGGCATAGTAGCTTTCGATGGCACCGGGGGAATCGTGGGTGGCCCGCAGGGAGCTGAGCAGGGCCTCCTTGGCGGCGGTCAGCTCCACCGGGGAAATCTGCCCCTGCTGGCAGGCGGCCAGCTGGGCCAGCACCTCTTGCCGGGTGGCCTGCTCCTGGTGAAAGTCGATACCGGCGGAGACGATGACAATGCCCTTGGCGCTGTAATAGGCCGAACCGATGGAATAGCACAGCGACCGCTTCTCCCGGACATTAACAAACAGCTTGCTGGTCATGCCGCCGCCGAAAATCACGTTGAACACCTGAGCGGCGGCAAAATCCGGGTCCCGGTTGGTGACGGGGGTGACAAAGCCCATGCACAGCTTGCCCTGGGACACGTCCATCCGCTCCTCGGTATGGGTGGCGGGGCAGGGGTGGAAAGCGGTCTGGGGCGGCAGGGCCTGGGGGGTCCGGTCCAGCCGGTCCAGCAGGGGCCGCAGCAGCGCCGCCAGCTCCTGGGCCGAAGCGCTGCCCACATAGAACATCTGAATGGGGCTGGTGCGCAAAATGGTGCGGTAGTGCTCCGTCAGCTGCTGGGCTGTAATGGCGGCAACGTCCGAAACCTCACCCAGCCGGGGCAGGCCGAAGCTGTCGCCCTGGCACATCTGCCGCAGCAGCTTGCTCATGGCGTACAGCCGCTTGTCGTTGCGCTCGGACTCAATGGTGGAAATCAGGTTTTTCTTCTCACTGTCCACAAAGCTGGGCAAAAACGCATCCTGCTCCCGGCGGTAGTCCAGCAGCAGCTCCTGCAAAAATTCCACCATGGGGGCCAGCACCGCATCCCCGGGCAGTGCAAAGCGGTCGTCCATAAAGCTGCAGCACAGGCCGGTGGTCTGGTAGTCCCCCACCCGGCGCACCAGCGGCCCCACAGCGCCGCCGTAGAGGGTATCCAGCCGCTGGGTGATGGAACGCAGGTCCGGGCAGGTGCGGCTGCCCCGGAGCAGCACCGACGGCAGCAGGGCATTCATGGCCGCTTCCTCCCGGCACATGGGCCGCAGCAGCTGGAAGCTGAGACAGCCCTGCTTAAAGCGAGGGTCCCGGCAAACTTGCAGCACAGCGCCGGGCTGTAAGGAAATGGTTTCGATCATAGATAGGCTCCTTCGTATGGTTGCAGGGGAAATCCGCCGGGCGGCCCAGAGATTTCCTTGGGCAACCTCTCCTATTTTCCCGGCTGCAAAGTCACGTAATGGTTATTATATACCAAATTTTCCAAAATAGGAAGTAGGACACAAAAATTTAAGACTTTTTCAGTTGTTATTTTTTCGGATTTGCGGTAAAATGGAGAGCAAGAATCCGATGGAGAGGAGCTTATGCCATGGCATGGCTGGAAATCACCGTAAAAACCGCCGCCGAGAGCTGCGCCCAGACAGCGGCCGCCCTGACCGCACGGGGCTTTGCGGACCTGGTCATTGAGGACCAGCAGGAGTTTGAGGCCTTCCTGGAAGACAACCGGGCCTACTGGGATTATATTGACGAACAGCTGGAGCAGTCCCTGCAGGGGCTGTCCCAGATCAAGCTGTACTTAGAGGACACGGACACAGCCGGCATGACCCGGCTGGATGGGGTGCTTCAGGAGCTGGGCCTGGACAAAACCGTGGCCCCGCTGCCGGAGACGGACTGGGCCGAAAGCTGGAAGGACAACTATCCGCCCCAGGAGGTGGGCCAGAGCCTGGTGGTGCTGCCCTACTGGCTGGCGGACCAGGCGGGCTGCCGCCGCCCCGTCATTCTGGACCCGGGCCTGACCTTCGGCACCGGTGCCCATCCCTCCACCCAGATGGTGATGGAGCAGATGGAGCAGGTGGTGCAGCCCGGCCACCGCTGCCTGGATCTGGGCAGCGGCAGCGGCATTTTGTCCATCACCGCCCTGCGGCTGGGGGCTGAGCAGGCCACCGGCGTGGATATCGACCCCAAGGCCGAGGACATCGCCCGGGAAAATGCAGCCTACAACGGCTTTTCTGCCCCGGCCTTCATCGCCTGCACCGGCAACGTCACCGAAGACAAGGCTTTGATGGAGCGCCTGGCCGCCGGACATTACGACCTGGTGCTGGTAAACATCGTGGCGGATGTGATCATCGCCCTGGCCCCGGTGCTGCCGCAGTTTTTGGACCGGGACAGCGTGCTGCTGTGCTCCGGCATTCTGGACGTGCGGCTGGACGATGTGCTGGCGGCGCTGGCTCAGGCAGGGCTGACCGTGACGGAGATCTGCCGGAAAGAGGACTGGTGCTGTGTCCGGGCGCAGCTTGCCCAGCCGAAGGAGGACCATGCCCATGTTTAATCTGCCCTACCGCACCCAGCGCACCCTGAAACGGGTGGGCATCGTGCTGATGGTTCTGTTTGTGCTGGGGGTGACGGCCTGGCTGTGCTGGGTCATCTGGCTCCAGCGCTATGTGGTCTATACAGACATGGAGGACGGCACCGCCGGCGCTATGCTGGACTTCTCCTTCTCCGCCAACGAAGCCGTAGGCGAGGAGGCCACACCGCCGGTGGCGGAGGCCAAGGTGTCCATCTTCTACAACGAAGGTGCCGATGCCATCGACACCAGCAACGAGCTGAAGCCCCTGGCCGGCTATTACATCACCAACGACATGTGCAAAGAGGATATGGCCGGGGTGCTGCTCCAGCTGGAGCGTCTTCCCGCCGGCACCGCTGTGATGATCGAGATGAAAGGCCCCTATGGCTCCTTCTTCTACCCCAGCAAGCTGGGCAATGCCACCATCTCTGCCAGTACCGACATTCAGGCGGTGTCCAGCCTGGTGCAGAAGCTGAAAGACAAGGGCTTTTACACCATTGCTGAGGTCAGCGCCTTCCGGGACCGGGAGTTCGGCGACAAGAACGTGACCTCCGGCCTGTATATGCTGAGCCGGGCAGGACTGTGGATGGACCCCGGCGGCATGTACTGGCTGGACCCCACCAACGGCAGCACCATCAACTGGATCACCTCCGTGGTGACGGAGCTGAAAAACATGGGCTTCAACGAAGTGCTGCTGAGCAACTTCTGCTTCCCGGGAACGGACCAGTACATCTTCAACGGCGACAAGACGGCGGCGCTGAAAGCCGCTGCGGACAGCCTGATGTCCAACTGTGCAGCATCGGACTTTGTCCTGTCCTTCGAGGTGACGGACCCCACCTTCGCCCTGCCGGACGGCCGCTGCCGGATGTATCTGCGGAATATAGACCCCAACAACATCGGCCAGAAAGCCGCCCAGGTCACCTTTGACGACACCGACGTGCGCCTGGTGTTCCTGTGCGAAACCGGCGACACCCGCTTTGACGAATACAGCGTCCTGCGCTCGCTGAACGTCTCGGAAGAGGTGGAAGCCCGGAAGCAAGGCTAAGCATCCTGAATAGTAAAACAGCCAGCCCTTTTGGGCTGGCTGTTTTAGACTGTCAAAAAACCACCGTTATTCCGAAAGAGCGCAGCGGCCGTGGGAATCCGTCCGCTTAAATGGCAGTTTGTTTGGGTTTCGCCTGGCAGGATCAGCGGAAAATCCGATTCAGCAGGCTTACCACAGCGATAATCACGCCGGTGACAAGAAAGATGCCCAGCATACCGTTGCCCATAATGGGCAGGGCCTGCATCAAAAGATCCACGTGCAGCATTTACATCCCTCCTACCAAAGCGAGAATCAGACCGCCGGCAATCACCGAAGCGATCTGGCCGGAGACATTGACGCCGATGGCGTGCATCAGCAGGAAATTCTGGTTGTCCTCCTCCAGGCCCATCTTGTGGACCACCCGGGCGGACATGGGGAAAGCGGAGATGCCGGCAGCGCCGATCATGGGGTTGATCTTCTCCTTCAGGAACAGGTTCATGATCTTGGCGATCATCACGCCGCCGAAGGTATCCACCACGAAAGCCACCAGGCCCAGGCCCATAATCAGCAGGGTCTCCGCCCGCAGGAACTCGGCTGCATTCATCCGGGAGGCGATGGTGATGCCCAGCAGAATGGTCACCAGGTTGGCCAGCACATTCTGGGCCGTCTCCGACAGAGAGTTGAGCACGCCGCACTCCCGAATCAGGTTGCCGAACATGAGGAAGCCAATCAGCGCCACCGCATCCGGAGCCACCAAAGCCACAATGATGGTGACCACAATGGGGAAGAGGATCTTGGTCCGCTTGGAAACCGGGCGGCCCTTGTAGGTCATTTTGATCTTCCGCTCAGCCTTGGTGGTGCACAGCTTGATGATGGGCGGCTGGACCATGGGCACCAGGGCCATATAGGAGTAGGCGGCCACCATAATGGCGGCGGTATAGTTCGAGTTCAGCATCTGGGAGACGAAAATCGAGGTGGGGCCGTCGGCAGCGCCAATGATGGCGATGGAAGCCGCATCGTTCAGGCCGAAGCCAAACAGACTCGCCAGACACAGGGTGAAGAAAATGCCGAACTGGGCAGCTGCACCGAAAATCATCAGCTTGGGATTGCACAGCAGGGGCTGGAAATCGATCATAGCGCCGATGCCGATAAACAGCAGCAGGGGAAACAGCTCGTGCCCGGCGATGCCGATGTTGAACAGGTGCTCAATGACCCCGGCAGCGCCGGAATTGGGCAGGTTCACCAGAATGGCACCAAAGCCCATAGGCAGCAGCAGCGTCGGCTCCATATCCTTGGCAATGGCCAAATAAATCAACAGCCCGCCAATGCCCCACATGACTACCTGCTGCCAGGTAACATCCAGCAGGTTTTGAAACAATACTTCCATAGAATCCTCCGTTCATGATTGTTAAAACATAACGGAGCCATTATACAAGAAGACCGGTAAAAACGGGGTAAAGAATCCCAGCGGCGTGCCGCCGCTGTCAATTACGAGACTGATTCCCTGGCAGTAGACCACCACCGCTGGGGGTCACCCGGTTCGGTACCGCTCAGTAGTTTGGACAAAGGGAATGTACCTTTCGTAGGGCGGGGGCACGCCCCCGCCGACCACGTGCGTTTACCTCTGCACCCCCTTGGCTCTCCCCCTGGGAGAGCTGTCACCCCAGGTGACTGAGAGGGCCATACACAGGGAAAGACCCTCTCCGTCCCGGCTTCGCCGGGCCACCTCTCCCAGAGGCAAGGGCGGCCAGCTGCGCTGCTGGCTCGCTTAAAGCTGCCGCAGAGCCTCCACCAGGGCGGTTTTTCCGGCGGTTTTTTCGTCCTTGTGCTTGATGACCCGGGCGGGGCAGCCGGCTACTACGGTTTCCGGCGCTACATCCTCCACCACCACGGCTCCGGCGGCTACCACGGCTCCGTGGCCGATGCGGCAGCCCTCGATCACCACGGCGTTGGCTCCGATGAGCACGTCGTCCTCTACAACCACCGGGGTGGCGGAGGCAGGCTCGATCACGCCGGCCAGCACGGCGCCGGCGCCTACGTGGCAGTTGCGGCCCACCGTGGCCCGGCCGCCCAGGATGGCACCCATGTCGATCATGGTGCCCTCGCCGATGACGGCGCCGATGTTGATCACGGCTCCCATCATGATCACGGCATTTTTCCCAATCTCCACCTGCTCCCGGATGATGGCACCCGGCTCGATGCGGGCGGGGATGTCCTTCATATCCAGCATGGGAATGGCGGAATTGCGGCAGTTGTTCTCCACCTCCACGTGGTCAAACTCCGCCGCAGCCAGCACCGGCTGGATGTCCTTCCAATCGCCGAAGACGATTTTGCAGCCGGGTCCGGCGGGGAATTCCCGGCAGTTGGGGAAGGCCACCGGGGTCTTCTCCCAGACATAGAGCTTCACCGGAGTCTTTTTCTCTGAGGTGCGGATATATTCAATGATCTGCTGTGCGTCCATAGTGCTCCTTTTGCCGGAGGCCGCAGCCTCCTGCCCCTCTTTTTCCGGCGGGGGCAGTCCCGGATTCTGTTTTGGCCCAGGTGGGGCCTTTGGGTTTGATGTTACCATCTTTTTTCCAAAAACGCAAGAGAGAAATTGACACCGCTGGGCAAGCAGGATATAATAATAGCAACTTTTCTGGAAGGAGGCGATGCCGGTGGAAATCCGGGAGCACCGCCGGGCGCTGCACCAAATCCCGGAGCTGGATAAGCACCTGCCCCGGACCTTTGCCTATCTGCAAACGGCCCTCTCCGGCTTTCGCTGCCAGGTGTTTTCCCCGGTGGCGGGGAGCCTGTGCGCCTGGTTCGACTTTGGCCGGGACCACGCCCTGGCGTTTCGGGCGGATGCAGATGCGCTGCCGATTTTGGAGAAAACCGGCGCTGCCTATGCCTCCTGCCACCGTGGCAATATGCACGCCTGCGGCCACGACGGGCACATGGCCATTGTGCTGGAGCTGGCCCGCCGGCTGGACCAAATGACCGGGCTGCCCCACAATATATTGCTGGTGTTTCAAAGCGCTGAGGAAACCACCGGCGGCGCCCGGGACATCTGCGACAGCGGCGTGTTTCAGAAATATGCCGTCCGGGCCATTTTCGGCCTGCACCTGTGGCCCGGGCTGGAAGCCGGGGTGATCGCCAGCCGCTGCCCGGAGCTGATGGCCCGGTCCTGTGAGGTGAATGTGGACATCTACGGCACCTCGGCCCACATTGCCAAGGCCAGCCAGGGTGTGGATGCCCTGGCCGCCGGGGCGGAATTTTACCGCCGTGCCGCAGCACTGGAACAGAGCCTGCCTGACGGGGTGTTCCGGCTGCTGAAATTCGGAAAATTCCAAAGCGGCACCGTCCGCAACGCCCTGTCCGCCCACACCCATATGGAAGGCTCCCTGCGGGCTTTCCAGGATTCGGTTTTTGACGGCCTGTGCCAGGGGCTGGATGCCATCGCCCGGGAGACGGAGAAAGCCTATGGCTGCCGGGTGGAGATCCACCGCAGTGAGGGCTATCCTGCGGTGATGAACCCGGAGGGGCTGTACCGCCAGGTGCTGGCGGCGCTTCCCTTCCGGCAGCTGGAACTGCCCAGCATGACCGCTGAGGACTTTTCCTGGTACCAGAAAACCCTTCCTGGCTTATTCTTCTTCTTGGGGCTGGGGGATGTGCCCGCCCTGCACACCGACACCTTTGACTTTGACGACGCTATTTTGACGAAAGGCGCTGATTTCTTCGAGAAATTGGCAAATCTGCCCCTATGATTCCACTAAACCGCAATCTTTCCACCCTCCGGCGCAGCCCTATCCGGGTGTTTACAAACCTGGCCCGGCAGACACCGGGGTGCGTGATGCTCACCATCGGCGAGCCGGAGTTCGACACCCCGGCCCCCATCTGCCAGGCGGCTGCCGCCGCCCTGGAAGCCGGGCGCACCCACTATGCCCCCAACCAGGGCACCCAAGCGCTGTGCCAAGCCATCGCCCAGGCGGAAACCCGCCGGGGCTGCCCCACGGAGCCGGAGCAGGTGCTGGTGACGGTGGGGGCCTGCCAGGCCTTGTTCACCGCCCTGCTGGGGATCCTGAATCCCGGAGACGAGGTGGTGCTGCCCAGCCCCTGCTTTGGGCTGTACGAAACCATTGTCACCATTGCCGGCGGCGTGGTGCGGCGGCTGGATTTGACGAAAACCGATTTCCAAATCACCCCCCAGGCGCTGGAAGCCGTCCTCAGCGAGAAAACCAAGGCCATCGTCCTCAATTCTCCCGGCAACCCCACCGGCGTGGTGCTGAACCGGGAGAGTCTGGCGGCGGTGAAGACCGCCATTTTGGGAAAGCCGATTTTCCTGATTTGCGACAATGTCTATGAAAAGCTGTGCTATGCCGGCGAGCTTCCCGACCTGAGCCTGGATAAGCAGCTGCGGCCCCAGCTGATTTTGTGCCAGAGCTTTTCCAAGCCCTATGCCATGACCGGCTGGCGGGTGGGGTATCTGACCTGCCCGGATTACGTGATGGACCGGCTGCTGCTGCTCAGCGCCGCCATGATCACCGCTGTGCCCACCTTCGTCCAGGATGCCGCCGTGGCGGCGCTGGATACGGACCCGGCCCCTATGGCGGAAGCCTACCGGCAGCGGCGGGATTATGTTTGCAGCCGCTTGACCCGGATGGGGCTGACCTTTCCCAAGCCGGAGGGGGCGTTTTACGTCTTCCCGGATATCTCCCGCTATGGCCTGGACAGCGCCGACTTCTGCACCCGGATGATTCAGGAGGCCGCCGTGGCGGCAGTCCCAGGCAGCTGCTTCGGCAGCGAGGGCTATATCCGCCTGTCCTACTGCTGCTCCCAGCAGGAGCTGGAGCTGGGGCTGGACCGGATGGAGGGCTTCCTGAAAAAATTGGAGGGCAACCCATGAAAAAGAAAATTCTGCTGCTGACCACCGGCGGCACCATCGCCTGCGTTCCCGGCGGGGAGGGGCTGGAGCCCCACCACGCCCAGGTGATGGAGCGGGAGCTTCAGCAGCTGCGTACCTATTATGATATTTCCGTGCAGGATGTGATGTGCCTGGACTCGTCCAACATCCAGCCCCAGCAGTGGCAGCACATCGCCCAGAGCGTGTTTGAAAACCGGGCCGGATTTGACGGCATTGTGATTTCCCACGGCACTGACACCATGGCCTACACCGCCTCGGCGGTGAGCTTCATGCTGCCGGACATTGACCTGCCGGTGGTGTTCACCGGCTCTCAGCTGCCGCTGTCGGACATGCTCTCCGACGGGCCGGACAATCTGCGCACCGCCTTTGCCATGGCCGCTTCCGGCCATCCCGGGGTGTTTTTGGCCTTTGACCGAAAGGTGATGCTGGGCTGCCGGGCGGTGAAGGTCCGGGCCTCCGGCTTCTCTGCTTTTGAAAGCGTGAATGCCCGCTACGCTGCCCGGGTGAGCAACCTGGGACTGGTGGTGGACCGGGATGTTCTGCCTGTGCCCACCGGCCCTGCCCGGCTGTGCACCGCCATCAGCCAGGAGGTGTTCCTGCTGAAGCTGACACCGGGCTTAAATCCTGCTATTTTTGATATGCTGGCGGCTATGGGCTACAAGGGCATTGTGGTGGAGGCTTTCGGCCTGGGCGGCATGAATGTGCTCAACCGTGGCCTGCGGGGCATCCGCCGCTGCATCGAAGACGGAGTCAGCGTGGTGGTCACCACCCAATGTCTGTACGACAGCGCCAATTTGGAGGTCTACCAGGTGGGCAGCCGCCTGCTGGAGCTGGGGGTCATCCAGGGCCGGGACATGACCAGCGAAGCCGCCATGACCAAGCTCATGTGGGCCTTGGGCCAGGGCCTGGACCAAAGCCGCATCGCCGCCCTGTTCCGAAAAAGCCTGGCAGGGGAGATCACGCCCTGAGATTTTTGACTGATGAGGGGCAAATGCGTTGGATTTTTGGCGCTGGCAGCAGCTTTTACACTGCACCCCTCATCCGTCACGGCTTCGCCGTGCCACCTTCCTCCGAGGGGGAAGGCTTTGGTGCGGCAGAACTTGGGGCGTGCCGGGGTAGAACATACGTGGTCGGCGGGGGCGTGCCCCCGCCCTACGAAAGGTACATTCCCTTTGTTCAAACTATTGAGCCGTATCGAACCGGGTGGCCCCCAAAGGTGGTGGTCTATTGCCAGGGTAACAGGCTCGAATTGTCAGCGGCCACTGGCCGCATATCATGGAGGTGTATTTCATGGATCATATTTATGTCACCGGGCATCGTAACCCGGATACCGACTCCATTGTGGCGGCCATTGCTTACACGGCGCTGCGCAATGCCTGCGGAGACCGGGAGTACCAGGCCGCTTGCCTGGGGCGGGTGTCGGATGAAACCCACGTTGTGCTGGACCGGTTCGGATTCCAGCCCCCTATGCGGATCACAGACCTGTATAACCAGGTCCGGGATTTGGACTTCGACACGCCCCCGGTGCTCAATGCCGGTGTCACCGTCAGCCGGGCCTGGGATGAGCTGGAAGCCTATCCCAGCATCACCGCCGTCCCTGTGGCCAGAGAGGACGGCACCCTGTACGGCATTCTCTCCCGGACGGACATCGCCAGCTACAACATGTCCGGCATCTCCTCCGGCGTGCTGGAGGAAGTGCCGCTGTTCAACCTGCTGTCGGTGCTGGAAGGAAAGCTGCTCAACGAGGCCGGCGACACCACCGACACCGTGGCCGGTGAGGTCATCATCGCCCTGCCCCAGAGCCGGGAGAACCTGCTGTTCCAGGACAGCCACAGCATCGTCCTGTGCGGCCACCAGCCGGATATGATGCGCCGTGCCTTGGAGCTGAACGTCAGCTGCCTGGTGCTGTGCCAGGCGGAGCTGCCTGCGGAGCTGCGCAGCTTCCCCACCAGCACCTGCATCATCTCCACCCCCTTTGATGCTTACCGGGCCGCACGGCTGATCTTCCTGTCCACCCCGGTGGGCCGGATCTGCAACACCGACGGGGCCGTCTGCTTCCACCTGGACGACCGGGTGGACGACGTGCGGGAGATGGTGCTGAAACACCGCCACCCCAGCTACCCCATTCTGGACCAGCAGGAAAAAGTGGTAGGCATCCTCACTCGCTACCATCTGCTCCGCCCCCGGCGCAAGCGGGTGGTGCTGGTGGACCACAACGAAGCATCCCAGTCCGTGCCCGGCCTGGACGAGGCGGAGATCCTGGAGATCATCGACCACCACCGCCTGGCGGATATCCAGACCAACAACCCCATTTACGTCCGCAACGAGCCGGTGGGCTCCACCAATACCATCATCGCCAGCATGTTCCAGGACCGGGGCCTGATGCCTTCGGCGGCGCTGGCGGGCATGATGGCGGCTGCGATTTTGTCGGACACCGTTATGTTCAAATCCCCCACCTGCACCCCCCGGGACATCCGCACCGCCGAACGGATGGCGAGAATCGCCAACGTGTCCTTGGACGAGCTGGGCAAGGAGATTTTCTCCGCCAGCGTGTGCAACAAAAGTGCGGAGGAGATCCTCTTCACCGACTATAAGGAATTCCACATCGCCGGCCATTCCCTGGCCGTGGCCCAGCTGACCTGCGTGGACAGCCCCAGCCTGCTGAGCCGCCGGGAGGAGTTCCTGTCCCTGATGACCAGCCACGCCCAAAAGAAGGGGCTGCACCTGGTGGTGCTGATGCTCACCGACGTGCTGCTGGAGGGCACCCAAATTCTCTACGTAGGCGACGACGACACCATCCGCCAGGCTTTCGGCGTGGTGCCCAAGGACAATACCGCCTTCCTGCCCAAGGTGATGAGCCGGAAGAAGCAGGTCATCCCCATGCTGTCGGATTTGTGGGGCTGATGCCGCCGATTTGGACAATTCCTGTTTTACTTTTTCCCCGGCCTGTGGTATACTTGTATTTTCACGGAAAGGATGGGCGCTATGGCATTTGAAACCCTGCTGGGCAACGACCGGCTGAAACAGAATCTGGCCAGGAGCCTGGAACGGGGACACATCTCCCATTTCTACCTGATCAGCGGGCCGGAAGGCTCCGGCAAGCACACCCTGGCCCGCCTGCTGGCCGCCGCCATCTTGTGCCAAGGGCAGGACCGGCCCTGCCTGCACTGCCATCCCTGCCGGAAGGTGCTGGAGGACAGCCACCCGGACTTCATCACCGTGGACGACCCGGAGAAGAAGACCGTGCCGGTGGAGCTGATTCGCCAGGCCCGGGCGGATATCTACATCCAGCCCAATGAATCCGAGCACAAAATCTACCTCTTTCCCCGTGCCCAGGACATGGGCATTCCAGGGCAGAACGCCCTGCTGAAGGTGCTGGAGGAGCCGCCAAAATACGGCGTGTTCCTCCTGCTCACAGACAATCCCGACAAAATCCTGCCCACAGTCCGCTCCCGGTGTACAGAGCTTGCCATGCAGGGGCTGCCGCCGGAGATTCTGAAAGCCCAGCTTAGCAAGGACTTCCCCCAGGCCCAGCCGGAGGATATCGCCGCAGCTATGGGCCGCAGCGGCGGCTTTTTGGGGCAGGCCCGGCAGCTGCTGGAGCAGGAGGGCCAGGACCCTCAGACGGAGCTGTTTGCCCAGGCCCTTGCCCGGCGGGATGCCCTGGCGCTGCTGCAAGTGCTGGTGCCCATGGAGAAATGGAAGCGGGATGCCCTGGCCCAGACCCTGACCCAGTGGCTTCAGCTGGTGGAGGCGGCCCTGGTCAGCCGCAGCGGTGTCCAGGCCATCTCCCCCCAGGCCCGCCAGCTGGCCCAGGTCTGCCCGGCCCAGCAGCTTTACAACGCCGTCCAGTGCCTGAAAAAGGCCCTGGACTACACCCAGGGCAACGTCTCCCCGGCAGCCGTCTGCGGCTGGCTGGAATGGGAGCTGCGGTAATGTACAGCTGCCAAGTGAGGTGCGGTGGAACTGGGTAGGTACTATGGTGGACGATAGCGGGCGCATTCCGCATCCGTCTCGCCTGCGGCGAGCCACCTTCTCCCCGGGGGAGTAGGGGTGCTGTGGCAGAACCCACCTGGTCGGCGGGGGCAGCCAGCGCCCTACGAAAACGCCCCTTTTGCTCAAGCCACTGAGCCGTAACGAACCGGGTGACCCCCAGCGGTGGTGCTCTACCACCAATGTATCAAACTCGAAATGTCAGCGGCGACACGCCGCTTTATATAGGATTAGGATAAGGAGTAACAACATGGAAGAAACAGTCTCTTCTCCCCAGCAGGATGTGGAGGTCGTGGACATTCAGTTCCGGCCGGGACAGAAGGTGTATTATTTTGACCCCGCCGGGCTGAAGCTGGCCGCCGGGGACCACGTGATCATGGACACTGCCCGGGGGGCGGAGTTCGGCATCTGCACCAGCGGCAACCACTGGATCCGTCCCAAGGACGTGGTGGCCCCGCTGCGCCGGGTTTTGCGAAAAACTACCCCCCAGGACGAGCGGATCGTGGCAGATAACCGGGCCAAGGAGAAACGGGCCTATGAGGTCTGCCTGCAAAAAATCGCCGACCACAAGCTGGATATGCAGCTGGTTTCGGCGGAGGTTGCCTTTGACGGCAGCAAGATCCTGTTCTATTTCACCGCCGACGAGCGGGTGGACTTCCGGGAGCTGGTGAAAAACCTGGCCTCGGTGTTCCACACCCGCATTGAGCTGCGGCAGATCGGCGTCCGGGACAAGGCCAAGATGGTGGGAGGCCTGGGCATCTGCGGCCGGCCCTTCTGCTGCGCCAGCTTCCTGGATGATTTTCAGCCGGTGTCCATCAAAATGGCCAAGACCCAAAACCTGAGCCTGAACCCCACCAAAATCTCCGGCACCTGCGGGCGGCTGATGTGCTGCCTGAAATACGAGCAGGAAGCCTACGAGGACCTGCTGCGCACCAGCCCCAAAATGGACTCCTTCGTGGATACCCCCGAGGGCCGGGGCACGGTGGTGGAGGTGGACTTGCTCCGCCAGCGGGTGAAGGTGCGGCTGGAGGATTCCCCGGAGACCATCTCGCAGTTCCCCAACGGGGACATCGCCGTGCTGCGCAGCGGCAAGGCCCGGAAGAATGATCCTCCCATCCCGGCGGACCTGGCCCCCATCTCCGGCAACGGCAAGCGGCCCCGGCCGTCGGAGCCCCAGGAGCAGCCCATGCTGGAGCCCATCCGCTTCCGCTACAGCACCGAGTCCGTGGTGGAGGAGCCGGAGGAGAAGCCCAAGCCCGCCCAGAGCGAGCACCGCCGTTCCCGCCGCCGCAGACAGGAGGCCCCTAAGCCCCAGGAACCCCAGCCTGAGAAGCAGGAAAAACCCCGGCAGGAGGGCAAGCCCCGCCGCCGTCCCAACAACCGCCGCCGCAGACCGGGCAAGCCCGACACACCCGGCGAAACCCAATAATCCCAACGGCCCTGCCTGCACTGTCCGGCGGGGCCGGTGATTTGCAGCCGCAATTTCCAAATTTTTCCTACCGGCAAAGGCCGGTGCTGTGCTGAAAAGGAGAACCCATGAAAGAGAGAACCCTTTGTTCCCGCCTGGCCATTCCCGCCTGGCTGTTTGTGATGGCCAATGTGCTCTATCAGGAGCTGGCATTGCACCTGTGGATCACGCCCCAGATCCACTGGGGCCGCCTGGCGGCGGTGACCGCCTTCGCCCTGGGCTTGGGCACCGTGCTGGCGCTGCTGACCAGCCTGCTGCCCAGCGGGCGGTGGGTCAAGTGGACCAGCGTGGCCGTGTCCGTAGTGGTGTGCGCCCTGTGGCTGACGGAGTACTTCCTGTCCCAGGCCTTTGGCAAGTTTATGATTCCCACCACCATTCTGGGCGGCGCCGGCGGCGTGGCCCGGGACTTTGCCGGGGAGGTCAAGGCCACCATTTTGGGCAACTGGTGGCGTATCGTGCTGATGCTGCTGCCCAGCATTGCCTACGGCCTGTTGGCAAAGCCTATGAAGGCCGGCTGGAAGCAGCGGTGCAGCCTGGCCGCTGCCGGTGTGGGGCTGTACCTGGCGGGACTGCTGGCGGTGTATACCTGCACCCCGGACTGGTCCAAGCTGGACAAGACCTACGAATTTGACAGCGCCGTGGGCAGCTTCGGCCTGAATGTGTCCCTGATTTTGGAGCTGACCCAGGGAGGGAGCAGCGCCCAGCCGGAGTTTGTCCCCACCCAGCTGCCGGAGCCTACCCAGCCCCCTGTCCAGACCCAGAGCACCGAGCCTGGGGAGGCGCCTGCTGTGGTGTACGGGGAGAATGTGCTGCCCCAGCTGGATTTTGTCCAGATGGCCAAGGAGATCCAGAACCCCACTGCCAGCTCCATCTGCCAGTATCTGGCCACCCTTACGCCCTCCCAGAAGAATGCCTACACCGGCCTGTTTGCCGGGAAAAACCTGATCCTCATTACCGCCGAAGCCTTCACCAAGGAGGTCATTGACCCGGAGCGGACCCCCACCCTGTACCGCATGGCCACCCAGGGCATTGCGTTCCAGGACTACTATCAGCCCGCCTGGGGCGCCAGCACCATCTCCGGGGAATTTTCCAACCTGGTGGGCCTGGTGCCGACCAACGGCGGCTCCTGCATGAAGGAGGTGCGCCAGCAGAATCTGTTCCTCACCATGGGCCACCAGCTTCAGCGCCAGGGCTATTACAGCACCGCCTACCACAACCACCTGAAAGACTTCTATGACCGGGACAAGACCCACACCCTGCTGGGGTATGACCAGTACCTGGCCCTGTACGGCGGGCTGGATGTGACCCCCACCTGGCCGGAGAGCGACCGGGAGATGATCGACATTACCCTGCCCCAGTACATCGACCACCAGCCTTTCAGCATCTACTACATGACCGTCAGCGGCCACAGCATGTACTCCCTGAAGGAGAACGCCATGGCCCGCAAGCACTATGACAAGGTGGCCCAGATGGACCACAGCGAAAAGGTCAAGTGCTACTACGCCAGCCAGCTGGAGCTGGAGGAGGCCATGACCGCCCTGCTGACCCAGCTGGAGCAGGCAGGCATCGCCGACGACACCGTGGTGGTGCTGGCCACCGACCACTATCCCTACGGCCTGGAATACAGCAGCACCTGGGGCAACCACGCCGACTACCTGTCGGAGCTGTACGGCGTGGAGCAGTGGGACAAGGAGATCCGGGACCACAACGCCCTGATCATTTGGAGCGGCTGCCTGGAGGGCAAGAACATCCAGGTGGAAGGCCCGGTGTACAGCCTGGACATTCTGCCCACCCTCAGCAACCTCTTTGGCCTGCCCTATGACTCCCGCCTGCTGGTGGGCCGGGACGTGTTCTCCCAGCAGCCGCCGCTGGTGCTGTGGCCGGATTTCAGCTGGAAGACGGACAAGGGCTTTTACGACGTGCGCACCGGCAAATTCACCCCGGCCCCTGGGGTGACGGTGGACGAAAGGTATCTGGAAGCCATCCACAACACGGTGGTGAACAAGATCACCTACTCCCGGTGGGTGCTGGAAGGGGACTTCTTCAACTATCTGGTGCCCTATGTGCTGCCGGAAACCGATCAATAGAGACAGCTTAGAGACGCAGGTGGTATCCTTTCTTCCAGACAGAAGGAGGGATTCCTATGCTGAAAAAGCTCGCCCGGCTGCTCACCGCTTTGGTGCTGGCGGCGTCCTGTTACGGATTTTGGATCGGCGGCGGGGATCTGCTGGTGAACCAGCTGCTGCGCCCCGCCGATGGGACGGAATATGGATGGAGCCTGATCCTGGTGAACCAGGACCACTACATTCCCATAGACTACCAGCCGGAGCTGATGGAGCTGTCCAACGGCCAGCTGGTCAGCACCCGGATCTACCCGGACTTGCAGCAGATGTTTGACGATGCCCGGGCCTTGGGCTACGGCCTGTTCGTCCGGGAGGGCTACCGCACCCAGCAGGCGCAGACCTTGCTGATGGAGCAGCGGGAGGATGCCTACCGCCAGGAGGGGTATTCTGCCTGGGAAGCCAGGGACCTGGCCCGGCAGTGGGTGGCCCAGCCCGGCACCAGCGAGCACCAGCTGGGGCTGGCGGTGGACATCAACCCCGACCGCACCATCAGCTCCGGGGAGGAGGTATACGGCTGGCTGGCGGAAAACGCCCACCGCTATGGCTTCGTCCGCCGGTATCCCCCGGAGAAGACCCACATCACCGGCGTATCCAACGAGCCGTGGCACTACCGCTACGTAGGCCATACCGCCGCCCAGCAGATGTATGAACAGGGGCTGTGCCTGGAAGAATACATCGCCCAGCTGGATGCCGGGGCGTAAAAAACAAAACTGCCATGGCAGCCGGGGAAAGCCGGTGCTGCCATGGCAGTTGCTGCTATATGGGATTTACCGATGGCTGCCCAGGAAGAACAGAGCCACCGTGCCGGGGCCGGAGTGGGAGCCGATGACCGCACCGACGTAGCTGATGCGGACTTCCTTCACGCCGTAGCGCTCCTTGAGCACCTTTTCCAGGTACTTGGCATCCTCCAGGCAGTCGCCGTGGGAGATGAACACCGTGGAATTGTCATAGCCCTGGCCCAGCTCGCCGAACTTCTTGGCAAGGGCATCGATGGAAGCCTTCCGGCCCCGGGCCTTGGCCATGTTGATGAGGTGGCCCTCGTCATCCATGTGGAGCACCGGCTTGATTTGCAGCATGGTGCCCACCAATGCGGTGGTGGCGCTGACCCGGCCGCCCCGCTTCAAATACATCAGGTCGTCCACCGTGAACCAGTGGCACAGGTGGAACTTGTTTTCCTCGGCCCAGGCATAGGCCTCGTCCAGGGTAGCCCCCTGCTGCCGCTGGCGGCACACGTACCACACCAGCAGACCCTGGCCCATGGAGGCGGACAGGGTATCCACCACCCGCACCGTCCGCTCCGGGTAGCGCTCCATCAGCTCCTGAGCGGCAATGACGGCGCTCTGGTAGGTGGTGGACAGGCCGGAGGAGAAGGACAGCACCAGGGCATCCTCGCCCCCTGCCAGCACCGGCTCAATGGACTCGGCCCAGCGCTGGGGGTTGACGGCGGCAGTCTTGGCGCTTTCGCCGCTGCGCAGACCGTCGTACATATCCTTCAGGCTGTCGTCGTTGCGGTCCTCGTTCACCTGGCCCCGGAACTCCACCACCAGAGGGATCTTGATGAGATCCAGCTCCGCATAAGCTTCGTTGGGGAAATCGCAGCAGGAATCGGTTATGATTTGATAAGACATGTTGCTCACGCTCCAAAAAAAGAATAGACAACCGCCGTTTTTGCGGTATACTAGGACTAGACATCACCCTGTAATCATACAATACTTGGCCGGGAATGTCACCCCCTTTTTCCTGAGACGGCCTCGGTTTTGGGGGCTACTTGTGGTAGAATGCTGCACTCTACTGGCAGTAGAGTGGGAAAAAGTTGGATTTTTGCGGGATATTCCGGGAATGGAGAAGTATTTTCCTGGATTCCGGCGGCCAGAATTTTTTCTTATTCAGGAGGACCTTTATGACAAATCTGCTTCTGCGCCTGTTCGTTCCGGCGGATCTTTCCAGCCCCAAGGCCCGCACCGCAGCGGGAACGCTGTCCGGCTGGGTGGGCATCGGGTGCAATCTGCTGCTGTTTCTGGGCAAGGCCCTGGTGGGGCTGCTCACCGGCTCGGTGTCCATTGCCGCCGATGCCATGAACAACCTTTCCGATGCCTCCGGCTCCATTGTGACCTTGATCGGCTTCCGCATGGCGGATAAGCCTGCCGATGCCCACCATCCCTATGGCCACGCCCGTGCCGAATACCTCAGCGGCCTGGTGGTGGCGGCGCTGATCCTGGTCATCGGCCTGGAGCTGGGAAAAAGCTCTCTTGGGAAAATTTTCCATCCCACCCCGGTGGCGTTTTCCTGGATCGCCATGGGGGTTTTGGCGGCCTCCGTGGGTGTCAAGCTGTGGCTGTACCGCTTTAACCGCACCGTGGGCCGGCGCATCGGCTCCACCGCTCTGGAAGCCACTGCCGCCGACAGCCGCAACGACTGCCTGACCACCGCCGCCGTGGCGGCTGCCGCCCTGGTGGAGCACTTTCTGAACCTGCGGGTGGACGGCATCATGGGCCTGGGCGTGGCGGTGTTCATCCTCCACAGCGGCTGGGACCTGGCTAAGCAGACCATCTCCCCGCTGCTGGGAGAAACCGCAGACTCCGAACTGCGGCAGAAGCTGCTGGATTACATCGCCCAGCAGCCCAAGGTGCTGGGCTACCACGACCTGATGGTCCACGATTACGGCCCCGGCCAGCGGTTTGCCAGCCTCCATGTGGAGATGGACTACCGGGAGGACCCACTGGAATGCCACGAGCTGATCGACGACATGGAGCGGGAATGCCTGCGCAGCCACAACGTCCATCTGGTGATCCACTACGACCCGGTGGTGACGGATGACCCGGCGCTGACCGCCCTGCGGGACCGGGCCGCCGCCCTGCTGAAAGCCCAGGACCCCCGGCTGGGGCTGCACGACTTCCGCATGACCCAGGGGCGGCAGCATGTGAATCTGATTTTCGACGTGTCCCTGCCCACGGATTTGCAGGGGCAGGAGCAGGCCATCCAGGACCGGGTGGAGCAGGGGCTGAACCAGGGCCGGGGCCAGGCGTACCATGTGAACATTACCTTCGACAACGCCGCCTTCGGTTAACCCTTCCGCCGCAGCAGGCCCAAAGATGCCATCAGCAGGCAGGCCCAGGCGAACAGGCTCAGCGCCCAGTGGCCGCTGGCGATCATCGGGGTGGACACCACCACCAGGACATAGTGCAGCACTGTGCCCCAAAACTCCGGGCGCAGGGCTGCCAGAAAATTCAGCACCAGCACCGCCAGGGTCAGCCCCAGGGACAGGGCCGACAGGAAGCAGATCAGCTTCACTCCCTGGCGGTCGCCGGCCTTGCCCGCCTGATACAGCACCACTGCCGGGGGCAGGAAAAACGCCGCCGATGCCAGGCCCATGGCCCACACCGCCGCCCCTTGCGGCTCCGGGATAAATCCCAGGGCGCTGCACAAAATAAACATAGCTGCCCACAGGGCCAGCCAACTGCGCTGCTTCATATACATTTCCTCGTCCGTGTTGATTTTTTCCAGGCTTCTTGCCGGGAATATCCCTATTTTACCCCAATCGCCCCCTGTTGGCAAGCAAAAAAAGCTGGACAGGGGACGGAATTTCTGGTATAATATACCAAACATTTTGGATAAAAGGAGGGATTTCCCCGTGAAATGTCCCTTTTGCGGTGATCAGGAGAGCAAGGTGGTGGACTCCCGGCACTCTGACGACGGGCTGAGCATCCGCCGCCGCCGGGAATGCCTGAACTGCCAGCGCCGCTTCACCACCTACGAAATCGTGGAGACGCTGCCCATTATCGTGGTCAAGCGGGATGGCTCCCGCCAGAACTTTGACCGCAACAAGATCCTCAATTCCATGATCCGGGCCTTTGACAAGCGGAAGGTGGACGTGAAGGACCTGGACCGGATCACCACCGAAATCGAGCAGACCATTCAAAACACCCTGGACCGGGAGATCAGCACCGACAAAATCGGCGAGATGGTTATGGAGCGGCTGAAACCCCTGGACGAGGTGGCCTATATCCGCTTTGCCTCCATCTACCATCGGTTCCAGGATGCAGGCAGCTTCATGCAGGAAATCAGCAAATTCCTGGAGGAAAAATAAATGACCACAACACCTACCCAGCTTCTGGAAACCACAGCAGCCGCCCTGGAGACCACCGCCGCTGCCGTCACCGACCCCACCGCCGTCACCGAAGCGGTGCTGGACATTGTCTCCATCAAGGAGCTGATGGACAGCTTCGATCCGGCGGCTCTGCTGCCGGACCTGAGCAAGGTCTTTGGCAGTCTCGCCACGGTGTGCCGCTTTGCGGTGATGATCGGGCCGGTGGTGATGCTGGCCCTGGGACTGGCGTATCTGTTCCTGTCCCCGAAGGAGGCCAACTATTACTTCGGCTACCGCTGCTACTACGGCATGGGCAGCGTCAACGCCTGGCGCTTTACCCAGCGGATAGCGGGCCTGGTGCTCTCCCTCTTAGGCGGGCTGCTGGTGGTGCTGATGCTGTGGATCAGCAGCAGCTTCGCCGGTATGGAGGTCACCGCCATGGTCTGGAAGGCCCTGGACTGCCTGGTTTGGCAGGCTGTGGCCGCCCTGCTGGCCACGCTGGGCATCAACGGCACGGCGGCTTTCTTCTTCGACCGAAAGGGCGAGCTGCGCAGAAAGCCCAACCACAAAAACAAAAAACCCCAATAAAGCAAACCATCCCCTGCACCTGGAAACCTTCTTCCGGTGCAGGGGATGTTCGTTTACTCTCGGAACAGCAGCAGGGACACCCAAGTGACCACGTTGTCTCCAAACTGAAATTCCAAGCCCCGGCGTTCCAGAACCGGGATGACGTTGATGCCCTGGCTTTCCACGCAGGGGTGCATCTGCTGGGGCAGGCGGCAGGGCTGGCCGTCCAGAATGGCACAGCGCTGGCAGAGGGTGCAGGCTTCCGTAGACAGGATGTATGGCTCCACCCCCTGGTCCCGGAGGAACTGGCCCACCTGGTCGGTGATGGCTTCGTGGTCCGGCCGGGTGGCCAGGGTCTGTTGGATGTCGGCAATGTCGTCCACCTGGGCCATGGTGACGATCAGCAGACCCTGGTCATACCCCAGGCAGGTCTTCCGGCACTGCTCCACGGAGCCGACCCCAGGGGGACAGGCCCAGGACTTGCCGTACATGGGGCACTCATGCTCGCAGATCCAGCGGATGCGCTGGGAAAATTCCAGCTCCTGGGGGTCAAAATAGTCGTATAGATACAGCGGCAGCTGGGCAAGCTCCGCTTCCAGTCGTTCCCGGTTCATGGCAGCAACTCCTTCTGTGTCAAATAATCCCGCACCTGCTGGGCGTTGCGGTGGATTTCCGCCGTCAGGGCCTCCAGGCTGGGGAATTTCTGCTCCGGCCGGAGGAAGCGGTAAAATTCCAGGGTGATTTCCCGGTCATACAAATCGCCGTCGTAATTAAGAATCCACGGCTCCACCGTTACCCCCTGGCCGTCCACTGTGGGCCGGGTGCCGATGTTGGTCACCGCCGGATACGCCCGGTCATCCACCAAGGCACGGCAGATGTAGACACCGTACCGGGGCGGCACCAGCTCCGGCGGCAGGGTCAGGTTGGCGGTGGGAATGCCCAGACGGCGGCCCAGCTGGTGGCCATGGACCACCCGGCCTGTGAGGATGTGGGGATGGCCCAGGAACCGCACGGCGGTTTCCATATCGCCGCAGGCGATCTGGCTGCGGATGTAGGTGCTGGACACCCGGATGCCGCCAATGGACTGCTCCGGCACCACCGCCCAGGGAAGCCCCGCCTGGGCGCAGTATTCCGCCAACTGCCGGCCGCTGCCCAGGCCCTGGCTGCCAAAGCGGAAGTCCTCTCCGCAGACGAATCCGGCGGCATCATAGCGGCTTTGCAGCAGCTGCAAAAAGTCCTGCCAGGGCATGGCCCGCATGGCTTCGTCAAAGGGCAGCCCCACCACCCGGTCCATGCCGAAGCGCTGGGTAAGCAGCCGCTCCCGGTCGGCGGCGGTGTTGATCAGGCTGGGGGTAACGCCAAACACCAGGGTGTCCGGGTGGGCGGTAAAGGTCACCACCCCACACCGGCACCCGGCCTGACGGGCCAGGGCCTGACATTGGTGCAGCAGGGCAGCGTGGCCAATGTGTACGCCATCGAAAAAGCCCAGGGCGTAAATTGTCTTGTTCATAATCTCACCACCTGTTGGGCAATTCGGAATTGATAATTGTGCTATCGGCTTGCGCCGATGATTGAAATATAGTCCCTATGTGCCGCCCTTGCCTCTCCCTTTGGGAGAGGTGGCACGGCGTTAGCCGTGACGGAGAGGGCCTTTTCCAGTCCATCACCCTGTAACGAATCGGGAGACACCCAAAGGTGGTGGTTTACCACCGGGGTATCAGACACGCAATTGACAGCGGCGGCACGCCCCCCGTCCTTGCCTCTCCCTTTGGGAGAGGTGCCACGGCGTTAGCCGTGACGGAGAGGGCCTTTCCCAGTCCACCACTACGTAACGAATCGGGTGACACCCAAAGGTGGTGGTCTGCCACCAGGGTATCAGGCTCGTAATTGACAGCGGCGGCACGCCGCCCGCCCTTGCCTCTCCCTTTGGGAGAGGTGGCACGGCGTTAGCCGTGACGGAGAGGGCCTTTCCTAAGTCCATCACCCTGTAACGAACCGGGTGACTCCCCTGAGGTGGTGGTTTACCACCAGGGCAGCAGGCTCGCCATTGACAGCGGCGGCACGCCGCCCGGGTGACACCCAGCGGTGGTGGTCTACCACCAGGGCAGCAGACTCGCATTGTCAGCAGTCGCCGACTGCCCAGAAGCTTTTTATGGTGGACATGACGCCGTCTTCTACCTTTGCCAGCATGAGAAATTCCCCTTCCTGGCTGTAGGCCCGGTAGGTGTCCGGGGGGAGCTGGATGGAAAAGGCGTTGCCGTTGCGGCAGCGCTTTTCTTGGTTGGCGGTGAGCACCACCTGGGGGTGCTGGGCAAACAGGCTGTCCACCGGCAGCAGCCACTGCTGGGGCTGGTCGCTGGCGAGCAGCTGTTCCAGGGGCACGGCCTGGTCGATGGTGTAGCGCCCGGCCTGAACCCGGCGCAGCGCCGCCATGGTGCCGCCGCAGCCCAGAGCCTGGCCGATGTCCTTGCACAGGGTGCGGATGTAGGTTCCCTTGGAGCAGCGCACCCGCAGGCGCAGCTGCTGGCCGGAAAATTCCAGCAGCTCTAGCTCGTGAATGGTCACAGGCCGGGGCTTTCGCTCCACCTGCTGTCCCTTCCGGGCCAGGTCATACAGCTTCTGGCCATTCACTTTCAGCGCCGAGTACATAGGCGGCACCTGCTGGATCTCCCCACGGAAGGCTTCCAGTGTCTTCAGCACCTGCTCCTGCGTGACGCACACCGGCTGCTGGGTCAGCACCTGGCCGGTGATGTCCTCGGTGTCGGTGGTGATGCCCAGCTGGAGCACGGTTTCATACGTCTTTTCGGCGTGCTCAAAAAATTCCACAGCCCGGGTGGCCCGGCCCACAAACACCGGCAGTACGCCGGTGGCCATGGGGTCCAGGGTGCCGCCGTGGCCGATGCGCCGGGTCTGATACACCCGCCGCAGCCGGGCGGTCACATCCTGGCTGGTCCAGTCCTGGGGCTTGTCGATGATTACAATTCCATCCATGGCTTATTCCTGCTCCAAGGCCAGCATCGCCTGCTCCACAGCCTTGGCCGCCTCCTCCAGAGGAAGCCGAATCAGGCCGCCGGCAGCGCCCTTGTGTCCGCCGCCGCCAAAGCAGACCGTCACCCGGGTGGCATCGTAGCCGGGAATGGCCCGGACGGAGAGCTTGGTGTCGCCGTCGCTGTTCTGCCGCAGAGTGGCCGCCATTTTCACACCGGCTACCGTCCGGGGGAAGGAGGAAATGTTGTCCATGTCGTCCTCCGTCACACCCAACGCCTCTTCCACAGCCTTGGGAATGGCGCAAACTGCCATCTCCCCGTTCTGAATCAGGTGCATGTGATCCACGATCCAGGCCTGCATTTTCAGCCGGGCCAGGGTGTTGGTTTCAAACAGCTCCTGGTTCAGCTGGTAAATTCTGGCACCGGCCTGGGCGCACTGGGCCGCTATGGAGAAGGTGTGGGCGGTGGTGTTGGCATAGCGGAAGCAGCCGGTGTCTGTGGACAGGCCCACATAGGCCGCTTCGGCCATGTCCTGGTCCGGCTGAACTCCCATGTCCATCAGCAGATCCCAGATCATTTCGGCGCAGGAGGCGCTGGCCGGGTCCACCAGCTCCCAGGGGGTGAAGGAGGTGGCAGAGCCGTGGTGGTCGATGCGCAGCTGGATGGCATCCTTCCAGGGGGCGAAAGCCTTGGGCACCATGGTGGGAGAGGCGGTATCCACACACACCAGGGTGTCCTCCGGCTGGGGCTCGTCCTTGGTCAGACCCTGGTGCAGCCAGGAGAACCGAGGGGAGACCTCAGGATTTTTCAGCACATAGGCGGTTTTTCCCAGCTGCCGCAGGCCACGGCACAGGGCGGCGGAGGAGCCGGTGGTGTCCCCGTCGGGGCGGCAGTGACTTAAGATCACGAAGTTGTCCCGCTCCATCAGGAACCGGGCGGTATCATTCCGGGTCAGAGTCGTTGTCTTCATCGTGGTTTACCTCAAGGGAGTTGATAAGCCTCAGCATTTTTGCGCCATAGGTGATGGAGTCGTCCTGTGCCCAGACGATTTCCGGGCTGTAGCGCAGGCGCAGGTTGCTGCCCAGCTGGCGGCGCAGGAAACCGGCGGCGGATTTTAAGCCCGCCATGGCCTCCTTGGCCTTGTCCTCCTGGAGGAAGGACACATACACCTTGGTGTAGCGCAGATCCGGGGTGGTCTCCACCCGGGTAATGGAAATCATCACGTCCTGGACCCGGGGGTCCTTGACGGTGCGCAGAAGGGCCGACAGCTCCTTCTGAATCTCCTCGTTAATCAGCAAAATACGGTTTTGTGCCATAGTTGCAATCTCCTTTCCGCCGGGGGCTTTCCCGGCGTAATGCAAACGCTGCCGCACCGCTTCAGCGGCACGGCAGCGGTCCGATCCGTTATCGTTTTACTTCCTGCATGGCGAAGCATTCAAAGATGTCGCCTTCCTTGATGTCGTTGTACTTGACCACGCTCATGCCGCATTCGTAGCCGGCGGTGACTTCCTTCACCGCATCCTTGAAGCGCTGCAGGGAGCCGATCTCGCCCTCGTGGATGACGATGTTGTCCCGGAGGATGCGCACCTGGGCATCTCTCGTGACCTTGCCGTCCTTGACCATGCAGCCGGCGATGGTGCCGATGGCGCTGACCTTGTAGGTCATGCGGACCTCGGCGTGGCCGATGACCACTTCCTCGTACTTGGGTGCCAGCATGCCCTTCATGGCGACCTCGATCTCGTCGGTGGCATCGTAGATGACCCGGTAGAAGCGCATGTCTACGTTGGCCCGGTGGCCGGAAGCCTGGGCGGCGGCATCGGGGCGGACGTTGAAGCCCACGATGATGGCGCCGGAGGTGGAGGCCAGCAGCACGTCGGACTCGTTGATGGCGCCGACACCGGCGTGGATGACCTTGACCCGGACTTCCTCGTTGGAAATCTTTTCCAGAGAAGCCTTCACCGCCTCAGCGGAGCCCTGCACGTCAGCCTTGACGATCAGGTTCAGGGTCTTCATTTCGCCCTCCTGCATCTTGGCGAACAGGTTGTCCAGGGACACCTTCTGCATCAGGTTGGCGGCAGCATCCTTCTGAGCCTGCTTGCGCTGCTCCACCAGCTCTCTTGCCATGCGCTCGTCGGTGACGGCGTTAAACTCATCGCCGGGGGCGGGGACTTCGGCAAGGCCGGTGATCTCCACAGGCACGGAAGGACCGGCGGTCTTCACGGTGCGGCCCTTGTCGTTGGTCATCACACGGACACGGCCCACGGCAGTGCCGGCGATGACGATGTCACCCTGCTTCAGGGTGCCGTTCTGCACCAGCAGGGTCGCCACGGGGCCACGGGTCTTGTCCAGACGGGCCTCGATCACCGTGCCCTTGGCCCGGCGGTTGGGGTTGGCCTTCAGCTCCTGCACCTCGGCAGTGAGCAGCACCATTTCCAGCAGCTCGTCCAGGCCCTTGCCGGTCTTGGCGGAGATGGGCACGATGATGGTATCGCCGCCCCACTCCTCGGGGATCAGGTCGTACTTGGTCAGCTGCTCCTTGATCTTATCCGGGTTGGCGGTGGGCTTATCCATCTTGTTGATGGCCACGATCAGGGGCACTTCCGCCGCCTTGGCGTGGTTGATGGACTCAATGGTCTGGGGCATGATGCCGTCGTCAGCTGCCACCACCAGAATGGCGATGTCGGTGGACTTGGCGCCACGGGCACGCATAGAGGTAAAGGCGGCGTGGCCCGGGGTGTCCAGGAAGGTGATCATCTGGCCGTTTACCTCAACGGTGTAAGCGCCGATGTGCTGGGTGATGCCGCCAGCCTCGCCGGAGGTGACGGAGGTCTTGCGGATGGCATCCAGGGTAGAGGTCTTGCCGTGGTCAACGTGGCCCATGACCACCACCACGGGAGCACGGGGCTCCAGCTCTTCGGCGGTGTCCACATGGTCGTCGATGATCCGTTCCTCGATGGTGACGGTGATTTCCTTCTCCACCTTGCAGCCCATTTCGGTAGCCACAAATTCGGCGGTTTCAAAGTCGATGGTCTGGTTGATGGCGGCCATGACACCGTTCTTCATCAGGCACTTGATGACCTCGCCGGCGGTCTTCTTCATCCGGGAAGCCAGCTCGCCCACGGTGATCTCGTCGGGGATCTTCACCGTCAGAGGGGCCTTCCGGGCCACCTCCATTTGCAGGCGGCGCATTTTCTCCTGCTCCTCGTTGCGGCTCTTATTGCCACGGTACTTTCCGTTCTGCTGGCGGCCGTTCTGCTTGCCCTTGCCGCCGCCGATGCGCTGCTTGCCGCCCTGGAAGTTCTGGTCCCGCTCAGAGACCAGATTGTCCACGTCGGCAAAGCGGCCGGAGTTGACCTGAACTGCGGAGGTGTCCACCACCCGGCGCTCCCGCTTCCGCTCCGGCTCCTTGGGCTTGTCGGCCTTGGGGGGCTGGGGATTCTGGGCGGGCTGGGGCTTCTCCGGGGCGGCCTGAGGACGGCTGCCGGTCTGCTGGCGGCTGGCCTGGGGCTTATTGTTCTGGGCCTTGGGGGTCTCGGCCTTCGGCTCCTGCTTGGGGGCAGTGGGCTTGACCGTAAAAATCTGCTCCAGGGACTGGACCTGGTTTTTCTGGGTCATATAGTCAAAGACCAGGTTCAGCTCCTGATCCGTCAGGACCTGGGTGTTGGACTTGGGCTTCTCCCCAAACTTGCCGATGATCTCGGTGATGACCTTGGGGGCCACACCAAAATCCGAGGCCACCTCTTTGACACGATACTTCACAAAACTCATTCTATAAACGCACCTCCATCATTGGATCAGCAAAATTCAGGGATATGCCGAACTTCGCTGTCAACTTGTGTGTACTGCCTATGGGATTCCCGGCACTGCGGGAGTCACTTCTTTCCTTTTTTCCGATTGCGCTGGTGGGCCTTGGCCTCCTGGCGGTGCTTCTTCTGCTTCACCGCCTTGCCTTGCAGCACTTCCAGCGTGCCGGCGGGGGTCTGGGGCAGGTTCTTCACCAGGGCCAGGGCCAGCTCCGCATCGGTGATGGCGGCAATGGCCAGGCTGGTTCTGCCGATGGCGAAGCCCATCTCCTCTTTGGTGCAGGTAAGGCGCAGGCACTGCTGGTCCGTCCCTGCGGCGAAGCTCTTGGCCCGCCGCCAGGTGTGGTCCGAGGCATCCCCTGCCACCAGGATCACGTGGGCCTTGCCCATCCGGGCCACGGCGCCCACCGGCTCCTCGCCCAGCTCCGCCAGCCCCGCCTTTCTGGCCAGGGCCAGATAATTCAGCACTTTATCCACGGCCTGCCTCCATTTCCTTTTCCAGCCGGTCGTAGACCTCCTGGGGGATGGCCACTTCCAGGCTGCGGTCCAGGGCCTTGGAGCGGATCGCCTTTTTCAGGCACGCCGGGTCCGGGCACAGGTAGGCCCCCCGGCCGTTCATTTTACCGCCAAAGTCCAGGCAGACCGTTCCCTCCGGGGTGCGAACCACCCGGATGAGGTCCCGCTTGGCCTTGCGTTCCCGGCAGCCCATACACTGCCGCTGGGGAATTTTCTTCTGCATACGGACTCCCTCCAAAATCGGGATGTATCATCCCGGAATAGTTAGATTTCCTCAGACTCCGTCTCTTCGGGCTGCTCTGCTTCCTCAGCAGCAGCGGCGGCCAGGAAGCTGGCGGGCTTGATGTCCACCTTGCAGGTGGTGAGCCGGGCGGCCAGGCGGGCATTCTGGCCCTCCTTGCCGATGGCCAGGGACAGCTGGTCGTCGGGGACGATGACCCGGCAGGCCTTCTGACCGGGGATCTGGCTGACGGACAGCACCTCCGCAGGGCTGAGGGCGGAGCGGACATACTCGCAGATGTCCTCGCTCCAAACCACGATGTCGATCTTCTCGCCGCACAGCTCCTCCACAACGGCGCCCACACGGCCGCCTCTGGGGCCGACACAGGCGCCCACCGGGTCGATGCCCTCCATGGTGGCCCGCACCGCCATCTTGGACCGGGAGCCGGCCTCTCGGGCGATGTTGCGGATCTCCACCTGGCCGTCGGCGATTTCCGGGGTTTCCAGCTCGAACAGGCGGCGCACCAGGTTGGGATGGGTCCGGGAGACCTGGACCATGGGGCCACGGCCCATCTTGTACACTTCCAGCACGTACACCCGCAGCAGCTGGCCTTCGGTGTAGTGCTCGCCGGGGATCTGCTCGCCGGAGCGGAGCACGGCATCGGAGTGGTCGCCGTCCTGGCCGCTGATGCGCAGGAACACGTCCCCGGTGGTGGGGTCGATGCGCAGCACGGTGCCGGTGAGCAGCTCCTGGGCCTTGGAGGAGTAGGACTCGTAGGCAGCCCCACGCTCCGCCTCCCGGATGCCCTGGATCACCACCTGCTTGGCGGTCTGGGCAGCGATGCGGCCGAACTTCTGGATGTCCACGGGGATGGAGATGCTGTCGCCCACCTGGGCCGTGGGGTCGATCCGCCGGGCAGCGTCGATGTGGATTTCCAGGGCGGTATCCTCCAGCACGTCCACAGCGGTTTTGACAATGTGCATGGCAAGGCCCTTTTCGCTCAGGTCCACCACCACGTTGTCTGCCGGCACGTCCCGCCGGTCCTCCCGGTCCTTGCGGTAGGCATTGGTCAGCGCCTGCTTCAGCCGCTCCACCATGTAGTCCACCGGGATACCCTTAAGCTTTTCCAGTTCCCGCAGGGATGCAAAAATCTCTGCGCCGATGTCCACCTTGGGGGCCTCGGCCTGCTTCTTGGCTCTGGTATTTCTGGCCATGTTCGATGATTCCTCCTTTAGAATTCCACACGAAGCCGCACCAGGGCGACCTCTGATTTTTCAAATGTAATGGTTTCTTTGCCGGCCTCCACCGTAATGCGGCCGTCGTCATAGCCCCGGAGCACGGCGGGGATTTCCTTCAGGCCGTTGCGGGGGCGGTAGAGCTTCACGGTGACGGGACTTCCCAGAAACCGCTGGAAATCTCCGGGCCGCTTCAGCGCCCGTTCCAGTCCCGCAGAGCAGACCTCAAAGTGGTAGGAGCCCTGAATGGGGTCCTTTTCGTCCAAAATCGGGTCCACCGCCCGGGAGACGGCCTCACAGTCGGCGATGTCCACGCCGCCCTCCTTGTCCAGGTACAGCCGCAGGAAATACTCGCTGCCCTCCCGGACATACTCCACATCCCAAAGCTGGCAGCCCTGGGCCTCCACGATGGGCTGCGCAAAGCTCGCCACCAAATCTGTCACTTTCATGCAAACCGTCCTTTCGTCAATAAGAAAGAGAGGCGCTTGCGCCTCTCTTTTCCTACACTCTACCATTTACAGTAGTCATTATACCACCCTTATGCCCATTTGGCAAGAGGGTTTCCGGGGTTTTTCCAGAAGTTTTTTGATTTTTTCCGGGAAAAGCCCCCGTTTTCCGGCAAACCCCGCCTCCTAGAGGGAGAAAGCAGGTTTCGGCTGCGCAAAAAACACGGCAAGGAACGTAAAAATCCATTTTCGGCGGGGCGTGTACCTGGCCGAAAACCTGACCCAAAGTCCCCCCAGGGGATGTTGGACAGTCGAAAGCCCCTCCGCCTGGAAGGACGGAGGGGCTGTTGGGCGGGATCACCAGGCCAGCATCCGCTGGAACTGCTTCATGTACTGGGCCGCAGGCACGTCCCAGCTGAAATCGGTTTCCATGCCCCGCTTTTGCAGCGCCTGGAAAGCCTTGGGATCCTTGTTGTACAGGGTCAGGCAGCGCTTCAGGGCTGCATAGAAGTCGTCGGCATTGTAGCTCTGGAAGGTGAAGCCCAGGCCGTCCTCGCCGTTTTCGTCGCAGGGAGGCACGGTGTCCTTCAGACCGCCGGTGGCGTGGACCACAGGCACGGTGCCGTAGCGCATGGCGTTCATCTGGCTCAGGCCGCAAGGCTCGGACTTGGAGGGCATCAGATAGATGTCGCCGCCGGCATAGATGCGGGCCGCCAGCCCCAGGTTGAAGGTGATCTTCGCCGCCACCTGCTCCGGGAACTGCTTGGCCAGATCCTTGAAGAAGGTCTCATACTGGGCTTCGCCGGTGCCCAGGATCAGCAGCTGGGCATCCTCTTCCCACAGCAGCCTGCGGGCGATGTAGCACAGCAGATCCAGACCCTTGTGACCGGCCAGGCGGGTGACCATGACCATCAGGGGCACATCCGGCTTCACCGGCAGGCCCACTTCCTTTTGCAGGGCGGCCTTCACAGCAGCCTTGCCCTTGACGAAGGTTTCGCTGTTGTAGTGGGCCGGCAGGGCCTTGTCGGTTTCGGGGTTGAAGGTGTTCACGTCAATGCCGTTGGTGATGCCGGTGAGCTTCCAGGCGTTGTTGGCCAGGATGCCGTCCAGCCCGTGGGCGTAGTACGGATACATCAGCTCCCGGGCGTAGGTCTCGGACACGGTGGTCACCAGGTCCGCCGTTTCGATGGCACCCTTCATCACATTGACGGAGTTGTTCATATCCAGGGTGCCCCGGTACTCCCAGGGCAGGCCCAGCATGTCGTCGAAGAAGTTGGCGTTGGCCCAGCCCTGGTACTCGATGTTGTGGATGGTGTACATGCACCGGGTCTTGGGGAACTGCTCGGTGTACATAGCCTTCAGGTAGGTGGGGATCAGGGCGGTCTGCCAGTCGTTGCACTGGATCACATCGGGGACCAGCTCCAGCGCCACCATGGCATCCAGGCAGGCCCGGGAGAAGTAGGCGAAGCGCTCGCCGTCGTCCATGTCGCCATAGATGGCCCCGGTGCGGCCGCCGAAGTAATATTCGCTGTCCAGGAAGTAGACCTGCACCCCATCGGTGCGGTTGAGCAGCTTCATCACGGCGCAGTACTGCTTCCGCCAGCCCAGGGTCACCCGGAATTGGGCGACCTGCTCCACCTCGTAGGCGGCGTTGGTTTTGATTTTATTATAGTAGGGCAGGAACAGAGATACCTCGTTGCCCTCGATTCTGGCCAGGGCAGCAGGCAGGGCCTCCATCACGTCGCCCAGACCGCCGGACTTGGCGTAGGGTGCGCCCTCAGAGGCGCAGATGGCAATTTTCATACGGTTTCCCCCCGCTTGACGATCACCGGGCTCTTCTTGGTGCCGATGAGCTTGGCACCGGGGGTCACGGTGACATTCTTATCCAGGATGGCGTACTTCAGCTCAGCGCCCTCGCCGATGACGGCATCGTTCATAATGACGCAGTGCTCCACCTCGGCATCCTTGCCCACGCTGACCTGACGGAACAGCACGGAGTCCTCCACCTCGCCCTCCAGCATGCAGCCGTCGGCGATCAGGCAGTTCTCCACCTCGCAGTTCTCACCGTAGTAGGTGGGCACACGGAAGCGGACCTTGGTGTAGATGGGGTGGTTGCCGTTGAACAGGTCGTGGCGGGTATCCTTGTCGATGAGGGCCATGGAGTTGTAGAAGTATTCCTCCACAGACTCGTTGAACAGGGCCACGCCCTGGAACTGGTAGACGTTCACGGACACCTTGCCCCGCTGCCAGCCGCCCAGCACCAGGTCCCGGTCCATGTGGAACTTATCCCGGGCGATCATCTCCTGGACCTGCTGGATGAGCCACTTCTTGTTCAGCACAAACACGTCCATAGAGGCTAGATAGTCCTCAGGAGCGGCGTAGTCCACCACCATGTCGCAGACCTCGCCGTTTTCGTCCAGCTTCATGGCCAGATCCAGCACCTTCTTGCCGTCGGCAATGCCGGACTTGGTGACCACGGTCACATCCCGGCCGCTTTCCACGTGCTTGTTGAGGATGTCGGCCAGATCCAGGTTGGACAGCACGGCGGAGTCGATCATCACCACCAGCTCGTCCTCAGCGCCGTACTCCAGGAAGTCCATGGCGGTGTTCAGGGACTCCAGCTTGCCCCGGTAGGTGTGGGTCATGGACTGGGCGAAGGGAGTCAGAAATTCCAGGCCGCCCTCTTCCAGCTCCAGGCCCCATTCCTCGCCGTCGCCGATGTGGTTCATCAGGGACTGGTAGTTGTGGCGGGAGATGATGCCCACATGGCGCACGCCGGCGCAGCTCAGGTTGGACAGTGCGAAGTCCACCTGGCGGTAGCGGCCGCCGAAGGGCAGGGACGCCATGGTACGTTTGTCAGTCAGCTCACCAAGGCTTGCATCGTTGGTGAAAATAATACCCATTACATTCATTGCGGAATCCTCCTGTTACAGCATGTCGCCGGGCTTGAGCACGGCGTTGGCTTCTACCACAGCGCCCTTGGCGGTGACGCTGATTTGCTTCTTCTCTCCGGGGGCGAATGCGCCGCCGACGACGGCATTCTTGCAGACCTTGGAGTCCTCGCCCAGAATGGCATTGCGGACGATGGCACCGGCCTCGATGACCACGCCGGGCATCACCACGCTGTCCTCAACCAGGGCACCCTCGCCCACGGTGCAGCCGGTGGAGATGACGCTGTGGCGAACGGTGCCGAAAATCTCGCAGCCCTCGGCCACGAAGGCGTTGTAGATCTTGGCATCCTCGTCGATGTAGGAGGAGGGCAGGGCAGAGTGGCGGGCATAGATCTTAAACCGCTCGTCGCCACGCAGGTCGAAGGCAGGCTCCTTGCCCAGCAGCTCCATGTTGGCCTCCCACAGGGAGTCGATGGTGCCCACGTCTTTCCAGTAGCCGTCGAAGGGATAGGCCATCATCTTGTGACCGGCAGAGAGCAGGTTGGGGATGATGTTCTTGCCGAAGTCGTTGGAGGACTTGGTGTCTTCCTCGTCCGCCAGCAGGGCCTCCCGCAGCACCTTCCAGTTGAAGCAGTAGATACCCATGGAGGCGTTGGTGGACTTGGGCTTGGCGGGCTTCTCCTCGAATTCATAGATGGAGTTGTCCGGGTTGGTGTTCAGGATGCCGAAGCGGGAAGCTTCCTCCAGGGGCACGTTGCGCACGGCGATGGTGCAGGAAGCCTCGTGCTTTTCGTGGTAGGCCACCATGGCGGCGTAGTCCATCTTATAGATGTGGTCGCCGGAGAGGATGACCACGTAGTCCGGGTCGAAGCGGTCCACGAAGTCGATGTTCTGATAGATGGCGTTGGCAGTGCCCTTGTACCAGCCGGACTTCTTGTCGTGGCGCTCATAGGGGGGCAGGACCTGGGCGCAGGAATGGGTCTTGTTCAGGCCCCAGGGCTGGCCGTTGCCGATGTACTCGTTCAGCTCCAGGGGCTGATACTGGGTCAGAATGCCTACGGTGTCGATGCCGGAGTTGACACAGTTGGACAGGGGGAAATCGATGATGCGGTACTTGCCGCCAAAGGGGACGGCAGGCTTGGCGGTCTTCTCCGTCAAAACCTTCAGGCGGCTGCCCTGGCCACCGGCCAGCAGCATGGCGATTACACGTTTTTTCTGAAAATACATGGTCACAGCTCCTTATTATAATTGATGGATGCTCTCCTCTGAATGAAAAATAAGCGCAGCAGGGCGCACTTTCCCACAGTGATAACATACCATATTTTTTACCCGGAGAAAAGAGAAAATATGTCTAAAATATTAAGAAAAAATTCGTCACTTTCAACAATTGACAATAGCTGTGTGAAATAAACCCTGGAATGTTTCACAACGATTTCGACATTTTATTCCATTTGTTCTAAAAAATCCAGGGCATACCAGGGCTTTTTCCGGCGCTTGGGGGCGTTGGCGGTACTTTTGTCCCATTTCCCGGCTCCACTTTCGCCTTTACTTTCCCGCCGCCATCTAGTAAAATAGAGGCAAAAGGAGGGATGGGCCTATGTTTGATGACCCAAGGGAAGACCTGCACTGGCTCCAGGAGGAGCTGCTGGCCCAGGAGGAGGCGGAAGGCTTTGCCCAGGAGGAAGAGGACGAGTTGCCGGAGGATGACCCGGAGCTTGTCTGGCTTCGCCAGGTCCACAGCCTGCTGGGGCCGGAGGAGCAGCCGGCGCCGTCACGCCGCCCCACCCGCCCCACCCGGGCTACCCGGGCCGCCCGGCAGACCCCGCCGGCCAATTTCCAAACCTACGAGCCGGGACAGAGCTGGGACGAAAGCGCCGCCCTCTTTGACGACGGGCCGCCCCCCAAGGGCATCGGCGGCCTGGTGGTGCTGGCAATTTTGGAGGTGCTGGGGATTCTGGCAGTGGTAGGATGGTGGCTGAAATGGCTGGAAGTGTGGTAGGCCGGTTTGCGCCCACGCCGTCGGGGCGGATGCACCTGGGCAACGTGTTTGCGGCGCTGCTGGCCTGGCTGTCGGTGCGCAGCCAGGGGGGGACCATGGTGCTGCGGATGGAGGATCTGGACACCCAGCGCACCAGCGCCGCCTTTGCCGACACCCTGCGTGAAGACCTTCGCTGGCTGGGGCTGGACTGGGATCGGGAGACCCCGGCCCAGAGCACCCGCTCGGCGGTGTATGACCAATATTTTTCCCGGCTGGAGCAGCTGGGGCTGCTCTATCCCTGCTACTGCACCCGCAGCCAGCTCCACAGCGCCGATGCGCCCCACCTGTCCGACGGGACCTATGTCTATCCCGGCACCTGCCGACGGTTAACCGCCCAGCAGCGTGCCGCCTTTGACCGGAAGCCCGCCTGGCGGGTGCAGGTGCCGGACCGGCTGTGGCAGGTGGAGGATTTGGTCCAGGGCCGCTACAGCTGCAACCTGGCCACCGACTGCGGCGACATGGTGGTGCGCCGGGCAGACGGGGTGTACGTCTATCAGCTGGCGGTGACGGTGGACGACGGGGAAGCCGGCGTCACGGAAGTGGTCCGGGGGATGGATCTGCTGTCCTCGGCCCCCCGGCAGATGTATTTGCAGGAGCTGCTGGGCTTTGCCCACCCCCGGTATGCCCATGTGCCCATGCTGCTGGCCCCGGACGGCCGAAGGCTGAGCAAGCGGGACCGGGATCTGGATCTGGGGCAGCTGCGGCTGCGCTGCCGCCCGGAGGCGGTGATCGGAAGCTTAGCCTGGGCCGCAGGGCTGCTGCCCAGCCCCCAGCCAATCTCCCCTCAGGAGCTGGCCGGGGAATTTTCCTGGCAGAAGGTAAGATCCGGCAGCATTTGCCTGGACGGAAATCTACTGGAATGACGGAACATATTCAACGCAATCCGTGTCGAATTGCACAATTTTCGCTGCCCTCCCTTGCTTTCCATTGGAAAAACAGATATACTAGGCTTGTATCCCACCGCAGACGACAAATAACGCCCGGGGCACAGCCCAGGGCGCAATGAAGGAGATATTATCATGGCAAAAAAACCTGTTCTTGTTGTGATGGCCGCCGGTATGGGCAGCCGTTACGGCGGTCTGAAGCAGATCGACCCCGTTGGAAGCCAGGGGGAGGCCATCCTGGACTACTCCATCTATGATGCCCACCAGGCCGGTTTTGATACCGTGGTCATCATCATCAAAGAGGCCATCAAGGAAGATTTTATGAGCACCGTGGGCAAGCGCCTGGAGAAGGCCCCGGTGGAGGTGCGCTATGCCTACCAGGAGCTGAACAAGCTCCCCGCCGGCTACACCGCTCCCGCTGACCGCACCAAGCCCTGGGGCACCAGCCACGCTGTGCTGTGCGCCGCTGAGGCCATTGACGGTGCTCCCTTCGCCGTTATCAACGCCGATGACTACTATGGTAAGTCCGCTTTCCAGGTCATCTATAACCAGCTGTCCCAGACTGAGGATGCCAACGCCCACTGCATGGTAGGCTACGAGCTGAGCAAGACCGTTACCGAAAACGGCAGCGTGGCCCGGGGCATCTGCGTCACCGACGAAAACGGCTTCCTGAGCGAAGTCACCGAGCGCACCCGGATCGAGCAGTACGACGGCGGCATTCACTTCACCGAGGATGGCGAGACCTGGACCGACGTGGCCCCGGACACCATCGTGTCCATGAACATGTGGGGCTTCATGCCCAGCTTCCTGGACGAGATCAACGCCCGGTTTGCCGCCTTCCTTGACAAGGCATTGGTGGAGAATCCCCTGAAGGGCGAGTATTTCCTGCCCATCCCCGTGGCCCAGCTCATCCACGAGGGCAAGGCCACCTTCAAGGTCCTGTCCTCTCCCGACCGCTGGTACGGCGTGACCTACGCCGCCGACAAGCCGGTGGTGGTGGCCGCCCTGAAAGCCATGACCCAGGAGGGCCTGTACCCCGACGGCCTGTGGGGCTAATATACAGCGAAAACCCCACCGGGGCCAGGCAGATGCCTGGCCCCGGTCAGTCTGTCCAGAATCCCCAGGGGATTTTGGACAGATTTTTATTTTTTACCGCTTTCGCTGGCAAACCCTGGCGGCGCTGCGGTACGGCTCTCTCAGTCACCTGCGGTGACAGCTCTCCCAGAGGGAGAGCCAAGTGGGGGGTACTTTTCGTTCGTGGGTCCGTTTTGTTTTGGTGCATCCGTTTCGGACGGTTTCGCTGTTCCGCATCCGACCTGGCTTTCCCGTGGGGAAAGCCAACTGGGACATCGCCTTGGCGGTGTCCCAGTTTTCCTTATTCCGACAGATACAAATTCAGATTCTTAATGGCCTTTTGGGCGGCTTCCTCCGGGGTGATTTTGCCGTTGAGGCAGTCGTTTACCGGCTCCATGACCATCTGGCGGATGATGCGGTTGGGCAGGGCCGGGGTGGTGAGGTTGTCTACCCAGCCTTTCAGCTCCTGGCGGCGGCGGGCATCGGGCCACACACCGTTCACTTCCAGATAGTTACCATCCATATCCGAAGAACCCATGGTCATGTTGCTGACCTTGTCTTCGGCGATCTGCTTATCAAACACCATCTGATTCACCGGGAAACCGTCCCGGACAGTCTCCTGGCCCTCCTGGCTCAGCATGTAGCTGATAAAGTCCAGAGCTGCCTGCTGGTTGGCGCTGGTGTTCAGCACGCCCATGATCCGCTTGGGCAGGAACACGCCGCTGCATTGCAGGCTGATGGGAACAGTCTCATAGCCCTCCAGCTGGTCGTCACCGGCCAGCGCCCAGGACCAAGACTCCACGCCTTCCAGCGTACCAGAGGTGATGCACTGGGCACCCATAAGCACCATCATAGCGCCGCTGAGTCCGGTATAGTCGCCGGGGACGTAGTCCACACCCTCTGCCATCCACTGGTTCAGCATGTCCGCATTGGCCTGACGGTAGTCTGCATCCACTGCATAGACCTGTTGCATGGCGGCATAGAACTGGGTCAGCTTTTCCTCGTCCAAGGTGCCGTCCTCCCGCACCCAGGCGGCGGAGCAGCTGTCATAGAAAATATCGGCGGTCAGCACAGGAAGGATGCCATTGGCGACCGTCTGGGTCTGGATATCCTCCTGCCCCGCCTGCTGCAGGGCCGCCACAAGGGAATCCAGGTCGTGGATCTGGCTGACGATGTGGCCCGGGCCGTACATGGCAGGGATGGCGAAGCTGGTGGGCAGGACGCAGACCTTGCCGTCCTGTGCATAGCAGTGGCTCACCTGTTCCAACAGCGGCTCTTTCAGCGCCGGGGTCAGGTCGGTCAGCAGTCCCTTTTCCTGGAAGGTGTCCAGATTCATGCCGTCCAGGCGGATCAGATCCGGGCCTTTCCCCGCCAGGATCTGGGTGTTCAGGGTGCGCACGGCATCGGCTTCCGTCATGCCGTCCTCGCCGCTCAGGCCCACTTCCAGGGTGATGGACACATCCTGATGGGCTTTCTGATACTGGGACACCATCTGCCGCAGGTCTTCATCCTCGTACAGGGTGTACAGCCGCAGCCGGGTGCTGGCCAGAGTAGGCATATTCGGGTCATAGACATAGTGGTACAGCACGGCATCGCCGCCGCTGATGCTGCCCAGCACGTAGAAGCTGTTGTCCGCCTTGCCGGTGAGGGCAATCGGGTACACGGTGGGGTCGCCCAGAGAGGTTCTGCCGCCGTCCACCAGCATCTCCGTCACGCTGCCATTGGGCACGTAGCTGTAAAGGCCATCTTGGGTGGTGAAGAACAGGTAGCCGTCGCTGTTTTCCCAGAAGGCGATCTTGGGGTTCGAGCCCTCGGTGTATTTCAGGGATTCGCTCACCTGCTCACCCAGCACGCCGTCCAGCGGGGTCAGACCGTCCTGGCCCAAGCGGTAGCCTGCATCATGGGTCAGCACCATATTGGCGCCGGCAAGCCGACTCAGGAACAGGCCAAAGTCATTGCGGTTTTTCCCAAACGTGCCGCTCTGGCTGTCCAGCTCCAGCAGCTCGTCAAAAAAGCGCACAGCTTGCAGCTGCCCGTCAGCAGTAAAGTCACAATCCGTTAACAGCAGCAGCTCCGACGGGTCAACGGTGACACCGTCCAGGGACAGCTCCCGGGCAGTGCCCTCCGGGTCCACCATCCACAGGTGGTGGGTATAGGTCTTGTCTTCCGGATTTTCCTGGTAGGTGGTGCAGAACACCGAGCCGTCCGGCGACAGGGCCAGGGTCTGGGTGATCACACCGCTGAGACCGATTTCCTCCGGCAGGGTCCGGGAGTCCTCCCAGTCGGTGCCGTCGGCGTTGGTGGTATGCAGCAGGACGGTGTCGTTCTCTGCGTACACCGCTACCCGGATGCGGCCGTCATTCAGCTGCACCATATCCAGAGCATAGCCATTCTCCGGCAGGGGCATCTCCTGCTCCACATACCGCCCCTTGGCCGTAGAGCCTTTGGTAGGCTCCGGGTTCAGTTCGGTAACAGTGGTCTTGCCACAGCCGCTGAACACCCCCAGCACCAGCACCGCCGCCAGCGCCAGGGAGAAAATGCGTTTTAACATGGTTTCATAACCTCCTTGCTAAGATACCCCAATCATACCCGCCCAATCTCTAACCCACCTCTAATCCCTCACCGTCAGACGAGACGGGGGCAAAAGAATGGGCAATTGCAAAATCGGCTGCGCCGACGGATGGAAAAACCGCCCCTGATGGGGCGATTTTTGCGTTTTACCCGTAGGGGCGGCACGCCGCCTTGCCTCTCCCTATGGGAGAGGTGCCCAGTGCGCACACTGGGCGGAGAGGGTCTTTCCGTATCGCAACAGCCCTCTCAGTCACCTGCGGTGACAGCTCTCCCAAAGGGAGAGCCCAGACCGTCGAGAAACCCCAGTTTTGCCTGATGCAAAACTGGGGTTTTGAGCGTA
>X4_Red_Fox__coassemble_29_pt1 | contig 54424 bp, 50 predicted proteins | sample X4_Red_Fox__metabat2_low_PE_004 | metagenome-assembled genome bin X4_Red_Fox
GGAACGGTGGCCACCACCGTAGGCTTCTCGGTAACGTAGGTGCCGCCGTAGCTGATTTCCCGTCCGGCGGGCAGGGTTTTCACGTGGCTCACCCGGCTGAACCATTCCAGGGCCGGCTTCAGCGCCAGCAGCCCCGGGTCCACCTGGTCGCTGGGGTACAGCCCGTAGGTGACAATGCCGGAACGGACCATTTCGTAATGCCTGTCAAAATTCATTAGGCCCGCAGAGTTGTTCAGATGCCGGATGGGCACCGCCACGCCCCGCTGCCGGAGCATGGCATCAAACCGGTCGAAGCACGCCGCCTGGGCCTTGGCCCGGGTCAGGTCAGCGCAGTCCGCCGTGGCAAAGTGGCTGAAAAGCCCCTCCGCCTCCAGCCCCGGCAGGGCGGCAATTCTGGCGCACAGATCCGCCGCTTCCTCCGTCGCCTGCACGCCGATCCGGCTCATGCCTGTATCCAGGGCAAAGTGGAACGGGGCCGTTTTCCCCAGGGCCTGGGCCGTCTGGGAGAGGGCCAGCGCATCCTCCCAGCGGAAGATGGCCGGACGGATGTTCTGGTCCACCGCCGCCGAGAAGGTCGCCGCCGGGGTGTAGCCCAGAATCAGAATGGGGGTCTGCACCCCGGCCTGCCGCAGCTCCACCGCTTCCAGCATGGAGCTGACACCGAAGAAGGCGCACTGGTCCTGGAGAAGCCGGGCCACCTGCACCGCCCCGTGTCCGTAGGCATCGGCCTTGATAATGGCCATCACCCGGACGCCGGCCTTGGCCTGGACTGCATCAAAATTCGCCTGAATCGCATCCAAGTCGATGCTGACCCAGGTATTGTCAAAATCCAAGGTTCTCAACTCCTATATTCTGTGTTGAAGTTTTATTTTACCACAGCCTCTGCCAAATGTAAACCCGGAAAGCAGCCCCAAATCCGGCCTTGCGCCCCCTGCAAAATCGTGGTATCATGGAGAAAACACCAGGAGGTGGTTCCGTGACCGACAACTATGCCATCCAGGCCCGCCAGGCCCAGCAGCGGTTTCTGACCTACGACCAGCAGGCCATCCAGCAGAAGCTGCACCTGGACGGGGATGCCCATTATCTCTACCCCACCATGCTCTCCCGGCGCTACCGGCTGGACCGGGCCACCGGGAATCTGGAAGCCTGGACCGGGGAAGCCTGGGCCGATGCCAACACCTTCGACCAGGTGATGACCCTGCTGGATTTTCTGTGCGACAGCCGGCCGGACCGGTTCCTCACCGGCAGATGGAAGAACATGGCCGCTTTCGGCGCTATGTTCCACCAAAACCTCCTGGAAAATCCCCGGGATCCCTGGGCAAACCGCATCCAGCAGGACCCCCAGGGCTTTTCCCACGCCTGCCTGGCTCTGGGCGGCCGGGCGCTCCCCATGGGGGACATCGCCTACGCCGTGGAGCTGTTCGACGGCTTGGAAATCGCCCTGCAATTCTGGTTCTCCGACGAGGACTTCCCCCCAACCCTGCGCTTTTCCTGGGACGAAAACGCCGGCATGTATCTAAAATACGAAACCATGTTCTACGCCAAAGGTCTGCTCTGGCAGCGTCTGGAAGAAGTCTGGCCGAACTGAGTGCCTTTCTCAGCTGTTTTTCTGTTCCTCCCAGAACGGTTCCGGCTTGGTGCACTTCTGGCAGTCGCCGGAGCAGTTTCTGGGTTTGAATTGCAGCTCCTGGCTTTTCACGCTTACCGTGGTGCAGGGCGGGATGGAGTGGGTGATGAACACGTTGGAGCCGATGACGCTGTCCCGGCCGATCACCGTGCCGCCGCCCAAAATGGACGCACCGGCGTAGATGGTCACATTATCCTCAATGGTGGGATGCCGCTTCTTGCCCCGCAGGCTCTGCCCGCCCCGGGTGGTCAGTGCGCCCAGGGTCACCCCCTGGTAGATTTTCACCCGGTCGCCGATCACCGTGGTCTCTCCGATGACGATGCCGGTGCCGTGGTCGATGAAGAAATACTTGCCGATGGTAGCCCCCGGGTTGATGTCAATGCCGGTGATGGAGTGGGCGTGCTCCGTCATGATCCGGGGGATCATCGGCACCCCCAGGGTATAGAGCACATGGGCCAGCCGGTACACCGTAATGGCGAACAGCCCCGGATAGCAGAAGATGATTTCATCCATGCTGAATGCCGCCGGGTCGCCGTCATAGAAGGCTTCCACGTCAGTCTGAGCCACCGCCCGGATGGCCGGAATCGCCCGGAAAAATTCCAGGCTCAGCAGCTGGGCCTGCTCCTGGGCCTGTTCCGGCGCCATCGTCTCCTGGAGGACAATGGCGATCTGCTTGTTGAGATTGTACATCACGTCCTCAATGAGCATAGAAAGATTATGCTTGGCGTTGTAGATGCGATAGGCCCGGTCCCGGGAAGCGCCGGGATAGACGATGCGCAGCAGCTTGCCGATCATATCCAGAACCACCGCCTTGTCCGGGTGCTGGAAGGGGTCCAGCTTGTCAATGTCCCGGCTGTGGCGATAGTCCTCCAGGATGCTGTCTACAATGCCCTCGATTTGCTGTTCAATGGGAGTCATAACCATCCCTCCTTTTTCGTTTCATTCTACCATATGCCGCCGGGGCTTGTCAATTCTGCCCCTTGTGCGGAAAAATCTCTCTTTTTCCATTTTCACCTGCTAGGAGGAATCCCCATGCCCTGGAATCTGCCCAATACCTATCCCACCCCCGATGACAAGGCCATGCCGCCCGTATTTTCCCAGCTGATCGCCTGGGACTGCCTCACCGCCCAGGAGACCCGCTGCACCAGCGACGGCTTTTTCGCCGCCGCCCGCTCCCTGTCCGACATTCTGCAAAGCCGGGATATCACCACCTTCTTAAACGATGCCGGGCAGGAGCGGCGGTGCGATTTGTTTTTTGACGACTGGTATCTCTACGCCGTCCGGGGCCAGGGCGGCTTCGTCTACAGCCTGTTCAAAATGCGGGAGCAGGAGTACAACGCCCTGCACCACGAAATTGCCGACGGCGACACCCCCGGTGTCACCATCAGCTTCATCGCCCTGGATACCCAGGTGCTGACCCAGTGCCTGCTCAGCCCCACGCCCCAGAACCGCACCGCCCTGAACCGGGAGATCAACCGGGTGGTGGCGCTGCGCAGGCAGACCCACCATCCGGCGCTGAAAGCCTACTTCCTGCCGGTGGAGGCCCAGGGGCCCTACCTGGTGGCCCAGTGGTATGTCTATTTTCTGGCCAGTCTTGCGGTGGACGGGGTTTTGGCCGTGCCCGATGCCTATGCCCAGCTGTACCGCCACCTGCCCCACAGCCGTCTGCCCCGGTTTCTCAACGCCAACAACCGTCTGGCCGGGCACACCGTCTGCGACCATCGCAGCATCTTCCTGAAAGACCCCAGCGCCCCCACCCCCTGGGAGGCCATGGCCATCCTCGCCACCCACACCGCCGATGTCAGCTACCCCAGCTTCGCCGCCGAGGTACAGTACCACGCCCGCTTCCTCACCTGGTACGCCCGGATCCCCGTCCCCTTCCTGGGCTGGAGCGTCTACGAAAGCGCCATCCGGGCGGATATGACCATCGACGACAGCGCCCTGACCAGCTCCGCCCCCTTCCACAACCTCCACAGCAAGTGGGTGCTCCGGCAGCAGCGTTGTCACCAAGACCAGTAGCGCTTTTTTGTATATTCTGCCAAATTCCCGGGGAATTCCCCGATTTATTCACCTTTTTGTCAAAGATTGTTCTCCCACGGTTTATACATGGGACATAATCCGGGGGTATCGTATAAGCATGGAAGGCAACGGAAGCCGTGAGCCGTACCTCCCATCACATAGATCCTCTTTTCTACCTCTCTTCTTTCCAAACCCACAGAAACACCCGCCGCTCTGTTAGAGCAGCGGGTGTTTCTGCATGGCAAAAAAGGGCATCTGTCATCCAAAGGGAGCGCAGCGAGCGCACGTATCCCGCAAAGACGGTTTTTTACCCTTATAAAATGCCCGCCATTCTTCCGAACGGCGGGCATTTTCTTATGTTTCGTTCAGCCGGGCCACGTCGCACTGGCCGCAGTCGTTGGTGCCCTTGGCCAGCAGGGTCCCGTTCTGGGTAATGGCCAGGATGTGTTCCAGGCCGGTGCCGATGGCTACGCAGTCCGTAAAGTCCATGGCGGCGTACTCGTTGTGCTCGTCACAGCCGTGTACCCACAGGCTGCCTGTCTCCCGCAGGCCCACGGTAAAGCCGGTGCCGGCGCCGATTTGCAGGGTATCGTCCCACTTATCCAGCCGGTCCAGCTGGCCCTTGCCGTTGGCCCCCACCCCGGACACTGTGCCGTCGGAGTGGACACCCACCACGTGGTTGTCGCTGACGGAGAGGCGGATGATGTCGCTCCACCGTTCCAGATAGCTGTTCTGGAAGCTTCCCGCCGTCAGCACCCGGCCCTCGTTGTCCAGAGCGAAGGTAGAGGTGCTGTTGGCGTACACCGCCACAATGTTCTGCCAGTCTTCCACATCGCACTGGCCGCTTTCGTTGGCACCGATCGCCACCACCGTGCCGTTGCGCCGCAGGCCCACGGAGTGCCGGCTGCCTGCCGCCACGTCCACCATGCCTTCCCAGTCGTCTACCTCGCACTGGCCGTCTCTGTTTTCACCTGCCGCCACCACCGTGCCGTCCTCTTTCAGGCCCAGGGTGTGGTCATAGTAGGTGCTGATGTGCAGAATATCCTCCCAGCCGGAGGTGCTGCGCTGGCCCTTGCTGTCGTCGCCCAGGGTCACCACCCGGCCGTCGCTGTAGAGGATGACCGAGTGCTTTCGCCCGCCGTCCACCATCACCGGCTTGGCCTTTTTCTTTGCCGATGCCGCCAGCGCCAGATTGGGCAGCAGGCACACCGTCAGCGCAAAAGCCGCCAGCCGCCTTAGCCAAGATACCCCCTTCATCGCCATTTCCCCTTTCTATCCGGCCCCGCCTGGTGCGGCGGCCCTTCTTGTGTCCATTTTATTCCATTTGTCCACAAATTACAAGAGCTTTTTTCGGTTTTTAGCAATTATCTCCAATTTCCTGCTCACAGGAACAGGTGGTTTTCCTTATGTCCGCCCAGCTTGGCTGCCATAGCCGCTCCGGCCGCCCGGAAGGCCAGGCTGTCCATGTCCCGGGCATTGCTGGGACATACCTGCACACAGCGCATACAGCTGATGCACCGCTTTTTGTCGGTTTTTCCCTCCGGGGATATTGCGCCCACCGGGCATTCCCGGGCGCACAGGCCGCATGCGGTGCAGTGCTTATTGGGCTGGGGATGGAAGGGCACACCGCCAAAGTCCTTGTAGCTGCCATGGCTGCCCCCCAATTCCAGCTTCGGCAGCACATCCAGCGCCAAACGCTCCCGGATCTTCTCCGCAAATCCTGCCAGCTGGGCGGCATCCTGCCCATCCGGCCGTCCGGCTCCATACTGGCGGAACAGGGAGTGCTCCGCCACGGCCGCCACGGCGGCCCCGCACACAAAGCCCTGCTTTTCCAGCGCATCCTGCAATTCCGTCAGGGTATCCTCCCAGGCCCGGTTGCCATAGACGCACACCAGCACCGCCTTGGCCCCGTTTCCCTGAATGGCTCCCAGCCGCTCCACTGCCACAGCCGGAACCCGGCCGCCGTAAGAGGGCACACTGACCAGGCACACATCCTCCCGGCCCAGTGTCATAGCTTCCACCGGTTTGCACAGATCGACCTGCTGCCACTGACCGCCCAGCTCCCCGCAGAGAATATCTCCCACCTTCCGGGTCCCCCCGGTGGGGCTGAACGAAATATGATAGTTACACATGGGTAATTCCTCCTTTTGCTGCGGGGCGCACACCTGCCAAAACCTCTTTTCGGCACCTGCCCCCGTTCCTCTGCTATTTTACCACCCTCTGCTACAAATTTCCACCAAAAAATGCAGCACCGGGAAATTCCGGCGCTGCACGTTTCTTGAGTTGCTTCCCTGCCCAGCAGGTGCTGATAAATCGCCTGGGCCACGCCGTCCTGGTCGTTGCCCGCCACGATCACATCCGCCTGGTCTTTCAGCTCCTGGATGGCATTGCCCATGGCGAAGCGCAGCCCCGCCTGGGCAAACATGGGCAAATCGTTGGCAGCATCGCCAATGCAGGCAATTTCCTCTTTTTTAAGGCCCAGCTTCTGCCCCAGCGCCGCCAGGGCCGTGCCCTTGGTGGCCTGGCGGGAATAGATTTCCACATAGCCCCCGGACCAAGCCATTTCCAGATCCGAAAATTCTGCCAGCATGGCCTTCGTCTTCTCCCGGGAGCCTTTGGTGAAGAAAAACAGCTGGATTTCCTCCACCTGGCTGCCCTGCTGGTCAAGCCCTGCCGCAATATCCCGGGCGTACCGGGTATTTTCCGCATCCTTGCCGTAGAGCAGCCGCCCCAGGGTGAAAAACACCCGGCCTTGCAGCAAAAATTCGTGGTCCTGGTGGGTGGAGATGCCCAAATGCAGGGGCTTTGCCGCCCGCAGCACCTGGGCCGCCCGCTGGGCCGGAATCTGGGCCTGGAACAGGCTCTGCCCGCTCTCCATGTCCGTCACCTCCGCACCATTGGAGCTGATGACGTAGCGATAGCCGCCACGCTGCCGCAGGGCACGGGGCAGGCAGGTCAGGGTCCGCCCGGTGGTGGGCACCACCAGGATCCCGGCCTCCTGGGCCGCCGCCAGGGCTTCCAGCACTTTCTGGGGCAGCCGGTTGCGGCTGTCCAGGCAGGTGCCGTCCATATCCACAGCCAAAAGTTTGATCATATCGTCCCTCCTACATCAGTGGCGCAAACATCAGGAAGAAGCTCTCCACGAACCGCTCCCAGGTGCCCCGGCTCACAAATTCCTCCACGGGATACATCCGGCACTGGCCGATGTCCTGGTCATACTGCCGGGAATACCGGCTTACGATGGAATTGGCGTAGAACACGCCGCAGATCTCGTCGTCCACCTTCAGACTCCGCACGTCCATGTTCACCGAGCCGATGCAGCACAGCTCCTCGTCCACCACCAGGGTCTTGGCGTGGATATAGCCGTTATACTTGTAAATCTTCGCCCCGTAGCCCAGCAGCTGGCCGCAGTAATAGGTGGTCACCGGGTCCAGGAAAAAGCTGGCCTTGATGCCGGGGATCATCAGTTCGATCTCCACCCCCGCCGCAGCGGCGGTTTTTAGTGCGTCCAGAATCGACGCATCGGGGATGAAATAAGGGGTCTGAATGCGGATGCGTTTCTTGGCACTGCGGATCATGCTCAGATAGCACATTTTCACCGATTCCTTGTCGGTGTCCACGCCGCCTACGATAAACTGGCACAGATTGGCATTCTGCCCATCGGTTCTGGGATGGATGGAGTCCACATAGGCCACCGCTGCATCCCAGTCCCGGCGGCGCACGGCGCACAGCCAGTCGGTGAGGAAATACTCGTCCAGCACCTGGGCGCAGGGGCCAACCATCCGCACCTGGGTATCCCGCCAGGGCGTCTTCACCTTGTCCAGGTTTGCGTACTTTTTGCCGATGTTCATGCCGCCGATATAGCTGATGGCGTGGTCGATCACCACGATTTTCCGATGGCTGCGGTAGTGGGTCAGGAAGGGCTTGATACGGATCACCTGGCCGCCTGCCTCCCGCAGGGGCTTGAACATCTTGTTGGGGGTGGAGACGTTGGCAATAAAGTCGCACATCACCAGCACCCGGATGCCCTGGGCCGCCTTTTTGGCCAGCGCATCCACCAGGGCCTGGCCCACCTCGTCCGGGTGAATGGTGTAAAACTCGATGTAGATGCACTCCCGGGCGTTGGCAATGTCTGCAAACAGCTGGCGGTAGTGGCTCTCCCCGGTGGTGTAGACCTGGGCCTCGTCATAGCAGGTGAGCTTGCTCTGGTTGTAGGCGGAGTTGAAGCGGATCACCTGCTTGTCCTCCTCCGACAGGGCCAGCGCCTCCAGCTGGGGCATTTCCGCCCGGGCCAGGGCCGGATAATGGCGGTGCAGCCGCTTCTTCCGGGCGTAGGCGGTGAGCTTGATGGCCAGGGTGCTGCCGAAGATGAGATACAGCACCATGCCCAGATAGGGCAGGCAAATCAGCACCAGCACCCACAGCATAGCCTCCGTGGGGCTTTTCCGTTCCAGGAAAATCACGCCCAGAATGGTCAGAATGTAGATAATCAACAGAATCATTTTCATGGCTCGCTGCCTCCTTTTCTATCTCCTGCACTGCGCAGCTTCTCCTTGTCTTTACGCCCTTAGGTTCCGTCCTGGCTTTTCAAATCGATGCACACGATCTCGCTGTCGGAGCCAAGCCGCATGGGCATACTGAAATAGCCCGCTCCTGCCGAGACGATGGAGGTGGTTTTTCCCTGCCGGCCCATGCCCCACAGCGCCTCCTTGGGATAGAGCAGCCGCACCAGCAGATCCAGAGGGAACACCTGTCCCCGGTGGGTATGGCCGCACAGCACGCAGTCAGCCCCGGCCTGCCGGGCCTCCTGAATGCCGATGGGGTCGTGGTCCAGCACCACCACAGGCTTTTCGCCGGTGCAGTCTGCCATCAGTTCCGTCAGCGCCGCCCTGGGCCGGATTTTGCTCTTGCGGCCCACCAGCTGCACCGGGCCTGCATCGCAGGTCTTGTCCTCCAGCAGGTGGATCCGGGCACGCCGCAGGAATCTGCGGAAGTCCGGGTCCTCCGGCGCCGGGTCGTGATTTCCGGTGACGGCGAAAACGCCGTGCTCCGTCCGCAGTCCTTCCAGCTCCCGGGCCACCTGGTCGATGTCCGGGCACTCGCCGGTGTTTCCGGCGTTGATGAGATCGCCGCTGATAAGCACCAGGTCCGGCTTCAGCCGGTTGACCTGGGCTACCAGATTTTGGATATGCTTCTTGCCCACAAAGTGGCCGATGTGCAGATCCGACAATAGCACCAGCCGGGCTTCCTTCCCCAGATGCTCCACCGGGACCTGATACTTTACCGTCACCAGCTGCCGGGCGTGGACCATGCCCACTGCCACCGCCGCAGCCGTCAGCACCAGGCAGGCGCAGCCGCCAAAGAAGAATGCCATGCCCCGTGCCCGCTCCCCGGCACCGCACTGGCCCATGATTCCCCGCACCAAATCCGATGCGGCAATGGTCATGGACAGATACATCACCAAAAACGTGCCTACGCTGGTAATATATGTAACCGATTTACGATTGTCTTTTCGCTGTATGGTCATCAGATTCAGCAGGTAATACCCTGCCAGCACCAGCGCCAGCGGCACTCCCACATCCAGGGGCAGCAGCAGATTCAGCCACTGGCTGCCCCGGAACCAGATGTACAGGCACAGCCCGCCCAGCGCCAGGTCATAGGCGATGGGGGAAAGCCGGTGAATCCAGACCAGCTTCTTTTCCTGGGTCATTTTCCCTGCGCCTCGGTTTCCTGCCCCATTTTGCGGTACACCGGGATGTACATGCACAGTGTCACCGCCATCACCACCATCATCACGGCAATGATGATGTTCACCGCCAGCTTCGGCAGGCTGTACAGGAAGAACAGGCAGCACATGCCAGCAAACAATGTCGCCGTGCATACCTTACCGAACCACATGGCGCCGTCCATCATCTTCCCCTTTTTCAGGAAGCGCAGGCCCATAATGGCCATGTATCCTTCCTTCACCGCCATCAGGGCGATCAGCGCCCACATCAGCGGATAGCGGGTGGCCACGCAGATGGCCATGGCGGCGTGGGTCAGCTTGTCCGCCACCGGGTCCAGGATCTTGCCCAGCTGGGTGACCTGGTTGAACTTCCGGGCGATCATGCCGTCAAACAGGTCGGTGAAGCTGGAAAACAGCACCACTGCCGTGGCCCACAGATAGTCCGCCGGGGTTTGGGCGGTGATATACATCCAGCAAAACACCGGGATCAGGGCAATGCGCACATAACAGATGATATTGGGAATGGTAAAAATTTCCTTCCAGGTAGGCTTTTTCATAGCTGCTCCTTTCTCAACAGGGCATACATGGCCGCCACGCAGCCGTCGATGCCCAGGGTGGACGAATCGAGAATCATATCATAGTTGCGGGGATCCCGCCATTTTTTTGCGGTGTTCATGCCGTAGTAGGCGGCCCGTTTTTTGTCAAAGCGGCGCAGGGTGGCCTCCGCCTTCTCCGGGGCAATGCCGTACTCCTCAACGGCCCGGGCCTTGCGCCGGGCCGGGTCCGCCTGGATGAACACCCGCAGAACCCCATCGTACTCCGCCAGCGCCTGGCTAGCGCAGTGACCGATGAAAACCGCCGGGCCATGGGATGCCAGGTCCCGAATGGCCTGATGCTCCGCCACAAACAGGTGGCCCTCCCGCATCAGCAGGTCCGGGTCCGCCGTCTGGGCTTTGCTCATCATGTTCACCGAGTAGAGGAAGCTGTTGGTGGTCCGCTCCTCATAGCGCTCCAGCTCAGACGGCGGCACGCAGAGGATCTCCCCTGCCCGCTCCAAAATTTCCCGGCCGTAGCAGGCCATACCGCTGCGCTGGGCCAGACGGCGGGCGGCGATGCTGCCGCCGCTGCCGTATTCCCGTTCAATGGCAATGTACTTGACCATCTTACATTCCTCCCCTGTGTTCAAACTGACTGTTGTACAGGTCAGCATAGAATCCGCCCTGTTCCAGCAGCTGCCGGTGGCTGCCCTGCTCGATCACGTTGCCGTCCTTGAGCACCAGGATCAGGTCCGCATTTTTGATGGTGGACAGCCGGTGGGCGATGACGAAGCTGGTGCGGTCCTGGCACAGCTGGTCCATGGCCTGCTGGGTCACCAGCTCCGTGCGGGTATCCACCGAGGAGGTGGCCTCGTCCAGGATCAGCATGGGCCGATCCTGAATCATAGCCCGGGCAATGGTGATCAGCTGCTTCTGGCCTGCCGAAATGGACAGGTGTTCCGAAAGCTGGGTGTCAAAGCCCTGGGGCAGGCTCTGGACAAAGTCCCAGATGCCGCAGGCTCTGCACGCCCGCTCCAACACCTCGTCTGGCACATCCTTCTTGTTGTACACCAGGTTCTCCCGGAGGGTCCCCTGGAACAGCCACGTGTCCTGAAGCACCATGGCAAACAGGTCGTGGACACATCCCCGGGTCATATCCCGAATGGGGATGCCGTCGATTTTGATTTCGCCGCCGTTGGTCTCGAAGAACCGCATGAGCAGGTTCACCAGCGTGCTCTTTCCTGCGCCGGTGGGGCCGACGATGGCCACCTTCTGCCCGGGGGCAATGCTGGCGCTGAAATCCTGGATGATGGTCTTATCCGGGTCACTGGGGTAGGCGAAGCGGACGTGGCTGAATTCCACCTGGCCACGCACCGGCTCCAAAGCGGTGCGCTTGTCCGGCTCCGGCTCCAATTCCTCTTCCTCCAGGAAGGAGAAGATCCGCTTGCCGGAGGCGGCTGCGGTTTGCAGCTGGGTCACGCCCTGGGCAATCTCCGACAGCGGCGACGTAAACAGCCGCACGTACATAATGAATGCCACGATCACGCCGAAGCCGATCCGGCCCTGCATGGCCAGCAGCGCACCGTAGATGCACACCGCCACATAGCCCAGGTTGCCTACAAATCCCATCAGCGGCTGCATAATGCCGGATAGGAACTGGGCCTTGCGGTTGGCCTCGTACACGGCATCGTTGTAGTGCTGGAATTCCTGGCGGATGGTGCTGCCCGCCCGGCTCACCCGGATGACGCTGTGGCCGGAGTACATCTCCTCCACATAGCCGTTCAGGTTGCCCAGGGCCGTCTGCTGGGCCACAAAATACTTCTGGGAAGAAGCGGTGATCAGTCCCATCAGAGCAAAGCCCAGCACCGTGGCACCAATGGCCACCAGGCTCATCCGCCACTCAGTGGAGAACATCATCACGAGGCACCCCACAAACTGCGCTCCTGCTGCCACAATGGTGGGCAGGCTGTTGGTCAGGGTCTGGGAGAGCATCTGCACATCGTTGGTCATCCGGCTGAGAATGTCGCCGGAGGGCATCCGATGGAACAGGGGCATGGGCACCCGGTTGATTTTTTCCGAAATCTCGTTGCGCAGGTGGTTGGACACCCGCAGGGTCACCGTGGAGGCCATCCGGTTTTCAAAGAACCCGAAAACCGCCGCCAGCAGGTACATGCCCATCAGGAAGCACCCCACCCGGCCAATGGCCGCCAGGTCAATGCCGGTTGCCAGTCCGTCGGTGATGTACTGGGTGATCTGCGAAACGTAGCTGGGGCCAATGATGGTCAAAAAGGCACTGGCCGAGGCCAGCAGCACCACCGCCACAATGCGGGGCACCATATTTTTGGCATGGGTCAGCAGCTTGCGGAACACGCTGCCCATGGAAATGCCTTGCTTGTTAGCCATTGCAGCCACCTCCTTCTCCCAATTCCTCCGGCGACAGCTGGCTGCGGGCGATCTGCTGATACACCGGGCAGGTTTTCAGCAGCTCCTCGTGCCGCCCCTGGCCCACGATGGTGCCGTGGTCCAGCACCAGGATCTTGTCTGCATTGCGAATGGTGCCAATGCGCTGGCCCACAATGAGCTTGGTGGTGCCCTTCAGCTCCCGCTCCAGGCCGGCCCGCAGCTCAGCATCGGTTTTGTAGTCCAGTGCGGAGAAGGAGTCGTCGAAAATCAGGATCTCCGGGTCCCGGGCCAGGGCACGGGCGATGGACAGCCGCTGCTTCTGGCCGCCGGAGACGTTAGCGCCGCCCCGGGCAATGCGGTGGCTCAGCTGACCGGGCATATCCTCCACAAAGTCGCTGGCCTTTGCCAGAGCCAGGGCCTCCCAGGTGTGCTCCCGGGATTTGACGGCGCTGCTCTGGCCGAAGTTTACGTTGTCCTCCACCGAGCCGGAGAACAGGTTGGCTTTCTGCATCACGTAACCCAGCTTGTCGTACAGCGCATCAAAGCTGTAGCTGCGGATGTCCTCCCCGTCCAGCAGGACGGTGCCCTGGGTCACGTCATAAATCCGGGCTGCCAAATCTACCAAAGTGGTCTTGCCGCAGCCGGTGGCGCCGATGAAGGCAATGGTCTGTCCCCGCTCCGCCCGGAAGCTGATGTGGGACAGGGTATCCGCCGCCGCACCGGGGTAGCGGAAGGACACGTCCCGGAATTCGATGGTGCCCACTTCCTTGCCCTGGGTCTTCTCGCCGCTGCGGATGGTGATGGTGGTGTCCAGCACCTCCTGAATGCGGTTGGCCGAAACCTGGGCGGCGGGAATGAACATGAAGATCATCACGATCATCATCAGCGCCATCATCACGAATCCGGCGTAATTGCTGAACACCATAATGTCGCCGAACAGGGCCAGCCGTGCCGCCGTGCCGGGGATATCCTCAATTAAGTAAGCGCCCAGCCAGAAAATCACCAGCCCCAGCGCAGACATGCCCAGCGTCATGGCAGGCAGCAGCAGAGCGAAGGTGTGCTGGTTGAACATCTGGGTCTTCGTCAGCTCGTCATTGGCCCGGCGGAACTTTTCGTTCTGGTAGTCCTCAGCGTTGAAGGCGTGAACCACGCTGATGCCGCTGAGGTTCTCCCGGGCGATGGTGTTCATCTGATCCATCAGCTTCTGCACCCGCTTGAACCGGGGCAGCAGCACGATCAGCACGATCACCATCATGGCAAGCAGCGCCACCACAAAGCCCGCCGTCACCACCGACAGCTCCCAGCTCTTGCCCACGATTTTCACCACGGCCCAGGCCGCCATAATGGGGGCCTTCACCAAAATCTGCAAGCCCATGGCAAACAGCAGCTGCACCTGGCGCACATCCTCCGTGGTGCGCACGATCAGGCTGGGCACGGAGAAGCGGTCCATTTCCTCTTTGCCGAAGCCGGCAATTTTGTCAAACAATTCGTTGCGCAGGGTCTGGCTGAATCCTGCCGCCACCTGGGCCACGAAGTAGCCGCAGATCACCGTCAGCACCAGGCTGGCCAGGGCGCAGCCCAGCATTTGCAGGCCCACGCTCCAGATCTTCCCTGCCGCCGAGCCGGGGGTCTGCACCAGGATGGTCAGCTGGCTCATATACTCCGGCATGGTCAAATCGAAGAATATCTGACCCAGGATCAGCGCCAGGCTCAAGCCGATCAGGCACCACTGCCGGGGCTTCATTTTTCTCAGAAGTTTCAGCATTGTCGTCCTCCTATAAGTCTTTGTGCTTATAGGATACAACCCGTTTTACAATTCAGTCTCAATTAAACCTCAACAATTGTTGACAATCGGCCCTTTCTATTCCTGTTCCTGCCCAAAGGGCAGCTGTACCGTAAACCGGGCGCCGCCCTGGGGCAGATTTTCCGCCCGGATGGTCCCGCCGGACAGGGTGACGATTTTCTTCACCAGCGCCAGGCCCAGGCCGTGGCCCTCCGCCTTGCGGGAGCTGTCCGCCTGGTAAAACCGGCCGAAAATATGGGGCAGAGCCTCCTGGGGAATGCCGGGGCCTTCGTCGTCGATGGTGAAGGTGATGGTGTTCTCCCGCTGCACCAGCTTCATGGAGATCAGGCCGCCCTGGGGGCCGTATTTGATGGCGTTTTCCATCAGATTGCTCCACACGTGCATCATCAGGTTTTCGTTGCCGGTGTACTGCACCGGCTCCAAATTGACCTCAAATTCATTGTCCGTCTGGGTCCACCTGGGCTCCAGGGCCAGCAGGCACTGGCGGATCTGCTCGTCCAGGCGGTAGGTGGCATCGTGGGTGCGGATGCCCTGGTTGTCCACCTTGGACAGCAGCAGGATATTGCCCACCAGCTTGGAAAGCCGGCCGGTGTTGTAGAGGATTTTCTGAATGTATACCTCCCGGTCCTGCTCATCCTGCTCCCCTTGCAGCAGGGTTGCATAGCCCTCAATGGCATTGATGGGGGTTTTGAACTCGTGGGAGACGTTGGAGACAAATTCCGTTTTGAGGATCTCAATGGAGCGCAGCTCCTGGGTCATGGTGTTGAAGTCCTGATAGATCCGGCACACCTCCGGGAAGGTATGCTTGCTGTCCAGGGTCACGTTGAAATTGCCCTGGGTCACCTTGCCCATGGCCTGGCCCAGAACCTTAATGGGCTGGAAGAAGAACCGGAACATAAACCGGGCAATGGTGCTGCCCAGCACCATGCTGATGATCAGCAGCCACACCATCTCCGGGATGCGGTGCACCGCCGGAACGAAGATGCCCAGCAGCGCCACCAGCAGCCCCGCCACCGCATTGATGATCAGCAGCTCCGCCACGATGAACACGGTAAAGAACACCCGCATGGAAAAGCGGACCTGAAATGGCTTTTTCTCCCTGCTCATAATTTCACCACCTTATAGCCCACGCCCCGCATGGTGACGATTTTGAAATCCGGGTTGTCCCGGAACCGCTCCCGCAGCCGCCCGATGTGGACATCCACGGTGTGGGGGTCGCTTTCGGTGTCGTAGCCCCAGATTTCATCCATCAGCTGCTGCCGGGTGAAAATCCGGCCGGGATACGAGGCCATTTTGTACAGCAGCATAAATTCCTTCTGAGGCAGGATGCTGCTCTCCCCGTCCACGCTGACGGTAAGGCTGTCGCATTCCAGCACCGTGCTGCCGATCACCTGCCGCCGCTCGTTGATCATCTGGGCACGGCGCAGCAGCGCCCCCACCCGCAGCACCATTTCGTTGACGTTCACCGGCTTGACCATGTAATCGTCGCTGCCGGACAGAAAACCCTGGCGCATATCGTCAAAGGAATCCTTGGCCGTCACCATCAGCACCGGGGTGGCGCTGCCGGACTGGCGCAGCTGGCGCACCATCTCAAAGCCGTCCATCACCGGCATCATCACGTCGCAGATGATAAGATCAAAATAGCTGCCCTCCAACGCATCCAGCCCCTCCTGGCCGTTGGATACCCCCTTGACGGTGTAGCCGTTTTTCAGCAGCACATGGGAAAACAGCTGCCGCAGCTCCCGGTCGTCCTCCACAATCAAAATTTTCAGCATGGTTGCCCTCCTGGTTCTCTACGGGTTTCGGGGCACAGCCCCTTGGTACCGGGTATTATAGCACAGCTTCCGCCAAAGCGGAACGGGGTCCCCAGGGAAAACCCCTGTCTGCACAGGAAATTTACAATTTATTCTTGAAATTCCTGCGGCGGTTTGCTATACTAAATTCGGCCTGTTTATGGCAGGAAGATATTTTGATTGGAGGAATCTACCATGAAATATGTTTGCGATGTCTGCGGCTGGGTCTATGACGAGGACGAGGCCGGCGTGAAGTGGGAAGACCTGCCCGAAGATTTCGTCTGCGAGCTGTGCGGCGTGGGCAAGGAAGACTTCTCCGTCCAGGAGTAACAAAAAAGCGCCTGCTGCAAAGCCACTTTGCAGCAGGCATTTTTTGTCCATATCCACCCCATAACGCACCCACCTTGGCTCTCCCTCTGGGAGAGCTGGCACGGCGCAGCCGTGACGGATGAGGGGCCGCACCGGAAAGATTTCCACCAGCAGCAAAAAACGATTCCACAATTGTCAATTGTCCATTGTCAACTGTCCATTCAAAACCCAATTCCCCTCCGAATCCCGCTCCAGCGCCACCGGCACGGGGCTGTCCAGTTCCAGGGTGTCCGGCGTTACCCGGCAGGTGTAGGCCAGCACCTGGACCCCTGCCGCTGCCGCCTGGGCCAAGGCCTGGGCAAAGGCCGGGTCCGTGCAGTCATTGGGGTGAAGATAACTTGCCCGCTCCATCTGGATGACGAACAGCACATAGGCCCCATAGCCCTCCCGGGCCGCCTGGGTCAGCCCCCGCAGATGCTTGGTGCCCCGCTGAGTGGGCGCATCCGGGAATGCGCAAACGCCGCCGTCCTCCAACGTCACCCCTTTCACCTCCAAAAAGCAGCGCCGCCCATCCTTGGTAAAGGCGAAGTCAAACCGGGAATCCCCATGGGTGCACTCCGGCCGCAGATCCGCAATTGGCCCCAGCCCGCCGTCTTCCAGCCACTGCTTGGCCACAGCGTTGGGGGCTTGGGCATCCATGTTGATCAGCAGCGGCCCTTTTTCCACGCAAATCAAGTCATAGCCGGTTTTCCGGGCGGGATTGTCCGAAGCCTGGCACCAAACCCCCACCCCCGGAATCAGCAGCTCCCGGCACCGGCCGGTATTTTTCACATGCACCACCGCCGTCTCCTGGCCGAAGGCAACGTGGGCGACAAATCGATTTGGCCGAGACTGGAAGATTCCCGGGCGCATATTGGCATATTTCAAGTAAAATCCCCTCCTTTCCTTAGAATATCAGATATTTTTCAGAAAGCAAGAAAATTTTTCAAAAAAGTTGTTGACAATTCCCCAATTTGTGTTATAATAAGCCCTGTTCCGGTACGGAGGCATAGCTCAGCTGGTTAGAGCGCATGCTTCACACGCATGAGGTCACAGGTTCGAGTCCTGTTGTCTCCACCAAGAGGATTAGTGTAACGGTAGCACACCGGACTCTGACTCCGTTCGCGGGGGTTCGAATCCCTCATCCTCTGCCAAGAAGCACAGATACCCATTCGGGTATCTGTGCTTTTTTGTTACCGCAGACAGGGATTCGAATCCATCCAAATGCAGCCGTCCGCTAGATGGCTGCTGCTCTTGAATCTAGGTGAATCCCATATTCCACCCTTTCCCTTCCCGTAGAATCGGTATTCGCCGCATATTGAAAGGAGTTTCCCATGGTTCAGCAGTTTTCTTGCCAACACGCCGCCGTGTTTTCGGACATTCACGGAAACTTCCCTGCCTTTCAGGCTTGCTATCAAGATGCCCTGCGCCATGGCGCTGACCTGTTTCTATTTCTGGGCGACTATGTTTCGGATTTGTCCGGCTCCCGGCAGGTTTTGGACTTAGTGTATCAAATGCAGGAAACCTACCCCACCATCTGCCTGCGGGGCAATCGGGAGCGGTATATGCTGGAGTGTGCCCAGGGCCGCACCCAATTCTCTCCCGGTTCCAAATCCGGCTCTCTGCTGTACACCTACCAGCAGCTGACCGCCAAGGACCTGGCCTTTTTTGAAAGAATCCCCATCTCGGCACACATCCGGCTGTCTGGCATTCCCGTCGAAATCGCCCACGCCGCAAGAACCGATGACCACTTCTATTTTGACGAGAGGGATGGCAACATTGCCGGTATCTTAGCCCAGATGGACACCCCCTATCTTCTGGCTGGACATTCCCACAAGCAGTTTCTTTTCCGACATGACGGAAAAACCATTCTGAATCCCGGCTCTATCGGTGTTCCCAAACGCTGCGGCTCACTGACCCAGTACGCCATGTTGCACATTCAGGACGGCCACATAGCATTTGACCTGCGCCAAATTCCCTATGACGTTCCAGCAGCTATCCGTCAGCAATTTGAAAGTGAACTTATGCGCCTTGCCCCCCACTGGGCCATCAGCATTCTTTACGATATCATAACCGGAAAAGACTACACCCTGCCCCTTTTGGAGCGGGTCGGCCCGGACACCCACTGCGAAGCTGCCTGGCACAAAGCCGCTGCCCAGTTGAGCATGCAGTTCACCCAACAAGATATTCTTGATTTTTACACTTCCCATCTCTCCTAAACAAAACACCGGGACAGCTGCAAGTCTCCTCGCAGCCGTCCCGGATTTTATTTTCCCTTATGTTATGCCTCCCGGACACTCCGGGCCATTTCCAGCAGCTCCGCCACCGTGAACTGCTCGCTGTACAGCTCAAAGTGAACGCCCTTGGCTGCATCGCCCACAAGCCACGAGACTCTGGCCTTGCCGCCATCCTGATGGGTCATCCCCAGGCAGTCGTTGATGGTTATAAATTCCGCTTCCCCGGTTTCACTCAGCGGCACCCACAACTTCAGCGTATCCTCTGTGCGTTCGCACTCCGACAGATAGGTTTCATAGGAAAAGTAGACCTGAGCGTTGTTGGTTTTGTCGTAATACCACCGGCGCACATAGGAGTACCAGCCGCCCCCGTCTTCCAGCGGCGAACCCGTCAGGCTGTCCTCCACCATGTTCCAGGGCAGGGCGGTGATGCGGTAGTCCCCCAGCTGCGCCAAAGCCGCCGCCGTGCCGTCGTTGGTTGCCTCCAATTCCGCCCCCGGCGCAACGGATTTTGCCAGGGCGATCAAATCCACATCTTCGGTGGTTTTCAGTTCATAGGCAAATCCCAGCTCCTCGTCCGTCCAAACCAGGCTGTTGCCTGTGCGGTAACCGGTGCGACCGTTGATATCCACAGTTTCCGGCTGGCCGGAGCCTTCCAGCGCCATGCCGTACTCGCCCAAGCGGTAATACAGGGTATAGAGGATCGTCCCGCCGTCGGCATTGTTCCATTTCATCGTCTGCCGCCCATAGGCCCGGTCGCTGACGAAATCCAGCACATAGCCCTCCGGGATACTTTGGGGATAGATGCTCTGCCATTGGATGTAGGTCGTCGGCTCCTGCTCCAATTCGATGGTGTAGTCCGGCCCCAGCCAGAATTTGGACACCTCCAGTTTGGGGCCTGGGCCAACGCTCTGCGCCAGCTCTGGCAGCGCCACCGCTTCGTCCGTGGTTTCCAGGAAGGCCCAGAATCCTTCCTCCCGGTTTTCCCAGAACAGGGTCCGTTGATTACTCTGGTTACACAGCATCTTCCCGGCGCTTCCGTTCACCTGGACGTCTTCCCACCAGGATGTATCGCTGATTGCATCCGGCATCAGGTTTTCCACCGTGGAAATGCCGTAGCGGATATACCCGCCGGCCCCGTTTTCATAAGTAAACGACTGATATCCCCTTGTAATCGGCGCCACATCCGTGCAGGTATACCCATCGGGCAGGCGCTGGGGATACCAGGGATCCCATTCTGCCCCCCGGTGATACCAAACAGAGACGGGGATCTCCGGGCCATAGGCCACGCTGTCTGCCATGGGCAGCAGATCCACCTGCACGTCATCCGTAAACAAGGTGGCATAGTACCCTTGCGCCGGATCGTGCCAGGACAGGACCTGGGCACCATCATTGGATTTCAGCACCGCTTCCCCGCAGGACAGGGCCACCGTTTTCTCCTCCACCGGGGGCTTCAGAGCAATGTCCTCCTTGTTCGGCGTGGTGGAAATTCCGAACGTGATGCTGCCGCCCTGGGGATTTTGATACTGGATGCTCCGTCTGGTGTGGTTCACGGGGCTGCCGCACAGGATCTCATAGCCCTCAGGAATCGTCTGGGGATAGCAGCCGGTCAAAATGGACCCGGTTTTCGAGGCGGTCCCTGCCGCCGAAGCTTCCGTCTGCGCTGGGACATTGTGCTGCACCAGGTTCATTCGGATGCGGCTGACGGCGTAGGCGCAGGCGGTAATGGTAAGGGCCAGCAGCCCGATCGCCGCCGCAATCGTCACCGCCCTGGGAAAGCGGCGGCTGCCCCCGCTCCTCAGCTCCACAACGGTTTCCGCCTCGTGGATAAACTGCTCTTTTACATAGCCAAGGCCGAAAAACAAATCCTTTCCATTCATACCTGGATCCCCTCCTTGTTCAAATAGTCTGCCAACTGGTGCCGGGTCCTGTGAAGCCGCATTTTCACCTTGCTTTCGCTGATGCCATAGCGGATGGCGATTTCGGCGATGGTATCGCAGAACCAGTAGCGCCGCAGGAAGATGATGCGGCTCTCCTGGGAGAGCTGTTCCAGAAAATCGTTCATCGCCCTGCCGATCTCCTTTGCCTCCACTTCCGCTTCCTTTCTTCGGTCCGGCACGCACAGCGCCATCTCCTCCGACAGCGAAACCACTTCCGCCTTGCGCTTCGCCGCATTTCGCCAGTCCAATTTGCCCAGAGCGAAAAAGCGGCACAGCTTTGCCAGATAGGCATAGAAATATGCCGGTCTGGTGGGCGGGATGGTCTGCCAGGTTTTCAGATACGTGTCGCTGACGGACTCCTCGGAGTCCTGCTCGTTGCGCAGGATCCCCTGGGCCAGGCCGAACAGCTTCCTGCCATAGGCTGCATCCGTCTGACAGATGGCATCTTCGTTTCTGTCAAAATACAGCTGGATGATTTTTGCATCTTCCACGTAGGTTTGCCTCCTTTGTTTTTGTTCTCACCCTATAAGAGGGATTTTGAACCGGCCCGGTCACGTTTGCGGCAGCTTTTTTCCTATCCCCAGGCTGCAAACAGCCAAAAGGACGGCCGCAGAGGATCTCTTCTGCGGCCGTCCCGGATTTTATTTAGTCTTCGTTCTTAGCGTCGGCAATGATCTTCGCCTGGTTGGCCTTGGGGACTTCCTCGTAGCGGACGAATTCCAGCGTGAAGGAGCCTCTGGCCTGGGTCATGGCCCGCAGGTCGATGGCGTAGCTGCCCATTTCTGCCATGGGGACTTCCGCCTCGATGACGGTGTTGCCGTCTGCATCCGGGTTCATGCCCATGGGGCGGCCACGGCGCTTGCTCAGGTCGCCCATCACATCGCCCACGTAAGCCTCCGGCACGCTGACGGACAGAGCGCCGATAGGCTCCAGCAGGGTGGGGTTGGCGTTGGGCATGGCCTCCTTATAGGCCAGGATGGCGGCCATCTTAAAGGCCATTTCGTTGGAGTCCACGGGATGGTAGGAGCCGTCATACAGCACGGCCTTCAGCCCCACCATGGGATAGCCCGCCAGGGGACCCTTTTGCACCGCTTCCTGGATGCCCTTTTCCACGGCGGGATAGAAGTTCCGGGGCACGCTGCCGCCGAAGACTTCCTCTGCGAAAATCATCTCGTCCCGCTCATCCTGGGGCTCGAAGCGGATCCACACGTCACCGAACTGGCCGGAGCCGCCGGTCTGCTTCTTGTGCCGGCCGTGGGCCTGGACGGTCTTCTTGATCTTTTCCCGGTAGGCGACCTTGGCGGGCATCAGCACCGCATCCACGCCGAAGCGGCCCTTGAGCTTGGACACCAGCACATCCAGCTGCTGGTCGCCGGAGCCGGAGAGCACCAGCTGCTTGGTCTCGGCGTTGTTCACCAGGGTGAAGGAGGGATCTTCCTCGTTCAGCCGGTTCAGGCCCATACCCACCTTGTCCTCCTGGCCCTTGGTCTTGGGAGCGATGGCCATGGAGTAGCAGGCGGGAGCGTAGGGGATCTGCTTCAGGGAAACCACCTTTCTGGGGTCGCACAGGGTGTCGCCGGTGCGGACCTTATCCAGCTTGCCGAAGGCGCCGATGTCGCCGCAGCCCAGCACCTTGACCTCGCTGGCCTTCTTGCCGCACATGATGTACATCCGGCCCAGCTTCTCCGTCTCGCCGGTGCGGGCGTTGATGAGGGTGGTATCCGGGGTGATTTCGCCGGAGAGCACCTTCACATAGGAATACTTGCCGTACTGGTCCGACACGGTCTTCCACACGTAAGCGGAGGGCACGCCGCCGGGGGAAACCACAAACTCCTCCACCTTGCCGTCGGCCGTGGTGGCCTTGTGGTAGTTGCCCTGGACAGGGTTGGGCAGCAGGTCGATAATGTGGTCCATCAGCATCAGGCTGCCCAGGCAGGTCACGCCGGAGCCGCAGAGCACCGGGAACAGGCTCAGCTCCTCCACGCCCTGGTGCAGGCCGGTGATCATTTCCCGGTAGGTGAAGTCGTCACCCTCGAAGAAGCGGTCCATCAGAGCCTCGTCGGTCTCGGCCACGGCTTCTTTCAGGGCATCGTTGAATTCTTCCACCACGGAAACCTTATCCTCAGGCAGGTCAATTTCCACCCGCTTCAGATTCTGCATTTCGTAGGCACGCTTGTTCAGCACATCGATGATGCCGGTGACCTTGCGGCTGCTGTCCCAGATGGGCACCACCACGGGGGCGATCTTGTTGCCGTACTTCTCCCGCAGGGCCTCGAAGGTGGCGTTGTAGTCGGAGTGATCCTCGTCCACCTTGGAGATGTAGACGAAGCGGGGCATATTCCGCTCCTCGCAGTATTTCCAGGCCTTCTCAAAGCCCACGGTGATGCCGTCCTTGGCAGAGCACACCAAAATGGCCGCATCCGCCGCCCGCAGGGCCTCCATCACGGCGCCGGAGAAATCAAAGGCACCGGGGGTATCCAAAAGGTTAATCTTCACATTGTGGTATTCCAGCGGCACCACGGAGGCAGAAATGGAAATATGGCGCTTGATCTCCTCAGGATCGTAGTCGCAAACGGTGTTGCCGTCGGCATTTTTGCCCATACGGTCAATGGCACCGGTCATGTAAAGCAAGCTCTCAGCCAGGGCGGTCTTGCCGCTGCCGCTGTGGCCCAACAGGCAATATTACGGATGGAATTGACGGTGTACATGTTGATCAAAACTCCTTTCGGGAAGGACAGTCCTTCCATTTGGGCACTGCGCCCGAATGAGGACATTATACACGAAAGGTACGCCGATTGCAACGCTTATTTTCGTCAGATTGCAAAATCCCGTAAAACCGCCGGCGGACACCTGTTTTCCTGTGCAAAACACACAAATTCCAACCAGCACTTTCTGGCGGGATGCACAAAGCTCTTTGCCAAATCCAAACCGCCCCGGCAAGAGCACCTGCCAAACTCACACCAGGCATTTCCGGGACTTGGCACAAAACTGCCAAGCGCCGCTCCCCGGCTTGCCTTGCAGGGACGGCTTTTGACAGCCTAAAAAGCGCAGTCCCATTTCTGAGACTGCGCTTTTCTTACTTTGTAGGACTGGGAATCTTAGTACATTCCGCCGCCCTGGGCAGCGGCTGCGGCAGCAGCGGCGTCTGCGGCGGGATCGGGCTTGTCCACCACCAGGCTCTCGGTGGTCAGCACGCAGGCAGCGATGGAGGCGGCATTTTCCAGGGAGGAACGGGTGACCTTGGTGGGGTCCACGATGCCCTCGTGGATCATGTCCACATACTCCTCGGTGTAGGCGTTGTAGCCGAAGCCGACCTTACCGCAGTTGCGGATCTTCTCGTAGACCACGCTGCCGTCCACACCGGCGTTCTCGGCGATCTGGCGGATGGGGGCCTGCAGAGCAGCGGCGATGATCTTAGCGCCGGTCTTCTCGTCGCCGTGCAGGGTGGCGATCAGCTCTTCCACAGCGGCCACGGCGTTGACCTGAGCGGTGCCGCCGCCGGCCACGATGCCCTCTTCCACAGCGGCACGGGCAGCATTCAGCGCATCCTCCACACGGAGCTTGCGCTCCTTCATGGCGACCTCAGTCTGCGCACCGACCTTGATAACGGCCACGCCGCCGGACAGCTTTGCCAGCCGCTCCTGCAGCTTCTCCCGGTCGTAGTCGGAGGTGGTGGTGGCAATGGCGGAGCGGATCATGTGGGCACGGGCCTTGATGTCCTCGGCAGCGCCGTCGCCATCAACGATGGTGGTGGTGTCCTTGGTGGCCACGATCTGGCGGCAGTGGCCCAGATCGGTCATCTGTGCCTCAGCCAGCTCCATGTTCAGCTCGCTGGAAATCACACGGCCACCGGTGAGGATGGCGATATCCTGCAGCATCTCCTTGCGGCGGTCGCCGAAGCCGGGGGCCTTGACGCACAGCACGTTGAAGCGGCCCTGCAGACGGTTCAGCAGCAGAGTAGCCAGCGCATCGCCCTCCACGTCCTCAGCAATAATCATCAGCTTGCGGCCGGACTTGACGATGGGCTCCAGAATGGGCAGAATGTCCTGAATGGAGGAAATCTTCTTGTCGGTGATCAGGATGTAAGCATCGTCCAGGACGGCCTCCATCTTGTCGGTGTCGGTGACCATGTAGGGGGAGATGTAGCCCCGGTCGAACTGCATGCCTTCCACGACTTCCAGGCCGGTCTCAGCGGTCTTGCTCTCCTCGATGGTGATGACACCCTCGGTGCCCACCTTCTCCATAGCCTCAGAAATCAGCTGGCCGATGGCCTCGTCGCCGGAGGACACGGTGCCGACTCTGGCAATGGCAGCGGAATCGGAAACCGGCACGGAGTTCTCCTTGATGGCCTTCACAGCGGCCTCCACAGCCTTGTCGATGCCCTTGCGCATGACCATGGGGTTGGCGCCGGAGGCCAGGTTCTTCAGGCCCTCCCGGGTGATGGCCTGTGCCAGCACGGTAGCGGTGGTGGTGCCGTCGCCGGCCACATCGTTGGTCTTGGTGGCAACCTCCCGGATCAGCTGAGCGCCCATGTTCTCAAAGGCGTCCTCCAGCTCCACTTCCTTGGCGATGGTCACGCCGTCGTTGGTGATCAGGGGTGCGCCATACTTCTTGCCCAGAACCACGTTGCGGCCCTTGGGTCCCAGGGTAACCTTCACGGTATTGGCCAGCTGGTCAATGCCGGACTGCAGCTTCTTGCGGGCTTCTTCGCCGTAAACAATCATCTTAGCCATGGTAAATTTCCTCCTTATTCCGTAACGGATGCCAGGATGTCATCCTGCTTGACGAACTTGTACTCAACCTTATCGATGGTCACATCGGTGCCAACGAACTTGCCCACGACCACCAGCTCGCCGGCCTTCACCGTCATGGTCACGTCCTTGGTGCCGGGGCCAACGGAAACGACCTCGTAGATGGCGGGCTTTTCCTTATTGGTGGTGGCGAGGATGATGCCGGAAGCGGTGGTCTCAGCGGCCTCATGGGCCTTCAGCAGCACGTTGTCTGCCATGGGTTTCAGTTTCATTGATGATTCCTCCATACAAAGGTATTTAGATTGCAGCACGCTGCATGTATCTACGGTTTTTTGCTTCTTAGCACTCTTGCTTCCTGAGTGCTAATACATAATACTCCATGCCGCCTAAAAAAGCAAGAGGGAATTTGGAATATTCCGTAAATAATTTATTAACGACCGCCCCGGCCTTGCAGCCCCGGCACCGGAGGTGTATAATGGCCCCACTAGATTTCAAAACCAGGAGGGATTTTCTATGATTGTCTATCGGCCTCTTGCGCCGTCCCAGCTTAACCCGGCACTGTTTTCCCATTTTATCCGCCGCCAGGAGGTCGGCCCCTGCTGGCGCCGGATCCGGGGGCGCTGGCGCATTTGGGACGACCCCTTCGTTGACGATTGGAGCCAGCAGGACTACAACCAGCTGCTGTTCTATCTGCGCCGCACGCTGGAAACCGGCGGCTTTGTCTATGGCGCATTCTGCCAGGGGGCGCTGAAGGGCTTTGTGTCCGTGGAGCCGCAGCCCTTCGGCCCGGGCCTTGCCTATCTGGATCTGTCCAGCCTCCACGTCTCCCAGGATATGCGGGGCCAGGGCATCGGCACCGCCCTGTTCCAGGCCGCCCGCATCTGGGCCATGGGCCACGGCGGCCGGAAGCTGTATATCAGCGCCCACTCTGCCGCCGAAACCCAGGCCTTTTACCGCAGCCTGGGCTGTATCGATGCCCGCTACCTCCACCCCGCCCACGTCCAGGCCGAGCCCTATGACTGCGAGCTGGAATATCCCCTGGACACCCCCATCGCCATCCGGCCCTACCGCAGCCAGGACTGCCCGGCCTTGGCCCGGCTGTTTTATGAAACTGTCCACAGTGTCTGCACCCAGGACTATACCCCGCAGCAGCTGGATGCCTGGGCCACGGGGCAGGTGGATCTGACCGCCTGGGACCAATCCCTGCAAACCCACCGCTCCCTGGTGGCCCTGGACGGGGATACCATCGCAGGCTTTGCCGACATGGACGACAGCAGCTATTTGGACCGCCTGTATGTACACCGGGACTACCAGCACCGGGGCATTGCCTCAGCCCTGTGTACCCTGCTGGAAGCCGCCGCCCCCGGCGCCGTCACCACCCACGCCTCCTGCACCGCCCGGCCCTTCTTTGAGAAGCGGGGCTACCGGCTGGTGCGCCAGCAGCAGGTCCTCCGCCAGGGCATCGCCCTGACCAACTTCGTTATGGAGCTGCCCCAAATCGACTGAGAGAGGAGGTGTCCCCATGGCCAAACCACGTTTTCTTCTGATTCTGGCCGCCGCCCTGCTCTGCGCCGTTCTTCTATGGCCCCGAACCCTGCCCGGCTGGGAGCGCCCGGAGGCAGCCCCCATCCTTCAAAGCCGGCAGCTCCACCGCAGTCTGCGCCAGGCTGCCCAGTGTCTCTCCCCGGTGAGCCAGGGGGACCAGGATGCCCTGGAAGCGCTGCTGATCCAGAAGGGTTTTCCACCCTGGACACCTGCGCCCAAATGCCTGCCTACCTGGCAAATCCCCAGCCCCTGCTTCGGTTTTACGCCGGGGAAGCCCCCTCCGCCACAGTGTTTCAGCTGGCGGGCAGCAGCCTGTCCTGCCTGCATTTTTTCACCCAGGGCCGTGAACGCTTCTGCCTGACTGCCCTGGTGGAATGGGACCGCTCCGGCAGTCCTTTCGTCCGGGAAACCCAGCTTCTTCCCCTGTACGACATGGAGCTGGTCCAGGAGAACACCCTGTACTACCGGCTCTACCCCGCCGGGGACCCCCACTATATCGATTACGCCTATTTCCGCCTGACCCCGCCGGACCCGGAGCTGGAGGCACTATGCCGCCAGTGCATCCAAAGCGTGGGCTACCGCTTCGTGAATCTGTTTCTGTGCGACTGGGAGGAGGGCCATTGGGGCGAACTTTCCCTGCCGGATTTGTTTGAATACTTATCGCCTTTGGAAACCGGGCAGCCGGTGGACTTTTCCGTCTACCCTGCGGCGGCCGGAGATTGGGTGCAGGTCCCCCAGGGCCAGATGGCGGCCGCCCTCTCCCCCTATTTTCAGATGGATGAAGAAACCCTGGCCCAGCGCTGCGGCTTCCGGGACGGATACTGCCTTTGGCGGCCCATCCACGGCAACGACCTGACGGTGTGGGAGCTTCCGCTGTACCTGCCGGAGGTCACCGCCTGCCAGACCCATCCCGACGGGACCAAAACCCTCCGGGTGCAGGTCCGCTGCCCGGAGTACAAGCGCAACGATTATTTCACCCACGAGGTCACCATCCGCCCCACAAAAACGGGCTTTCAGTACGTTTCCAACCGCATTACCTCCGGCTGGGAGCATCTGCCCCCCAGCGCCTCCCGGGCAGAACTGTTCCCGGCGTGAGGACACTCCTTGTCTGCAATTACCAAATTTACCCTGTCAAAATATGGCAAAACGCCGAATGGAATTTTGTGCAGAATGTGCTATAATGAGCCGGGTGGCACCGCTCTTTCGGCTGCCGCACCTTACTTTGCGGGACATCCTTAAGGAGGGAATCATCAACATGCTGGACGCATCTTACTACCGCAAAACAGACGAAATCATTTCCCGGTATGTCCGGGATGCACGCTCGCTCATCCCCATTATGCAGGATATTCAGGCCGAATACCGCTACCTGCCCCAGGAGCTGTTGCGCTATGTGGCCAAGGAAATCGGCATCACCGAGGCCAAGGCTTACTCCGTGGCCACCTTCTACGAAAACTTCTCCTTTGAAGCCAAGGGAAAATACGTCATCAAAGTCTGCGACGGCACGGCCTGCCACGTCCGCCACTCCACCCCGGTGCTGGAAGCCCTTTGGCAGGAGCTGGGCCTGAGCCGGAAAAAGCACACCACCGACGATATGCTCTTCACCGTGGAGACGGTGTCCTGCCTGGGCGCCTGCGGTTTGGCCCCTACCATGATGGTCAACGAGCAGGTCTACCCCTCCATGACCCCGGAAAAAGCACTGGCACTCATTGAAGAACTGAGGGGGAAAGGCTAATGATTCAAACTGTGGAAGAACTGACCCAGGCCGCCGTAAGGGCCTGTCAGGACATTCAGAAATATGACTGCCGGATCCTGGTCTGCTCCGGCACCGGCTGCATCGCCACCGGCTCGAAAAACATTCACAAGCTGTTTGAAACCCTGGTGCAGGACACCCCGGGGGTGAGCCTGGTGTTCTCCCCCTGCGGCGGACACCACGAGGAAACGGTAGTCGGCGTCAAGAACACCGGCTGCCAGGGCTTCTGTGAGCTTGGCCCTCTGGTTCGCATCCAGAAGGGTGACCGGGTCATCCAGTACGTCCAGGTCCAGCCGGAGGACTGCCCGGAGATTTTCCGCCAGAGCGTGCTGGGCGATCAGGTGATCGAGCGGCTGCTCTACAAAAAGGGCGACCGCAAATACGTCCAGCCGGAGGAGATCCCCTTCATCGCCAAGCAGACCCGGATCGTGCTGGAAAACTGCGGCAAATTCGATGCCGAATCCCTGGACGAATATCTGGCCGCCGGCGGCTTCCAGGCCCTGCAAAAGGCCATGTTCCAGATGGACCGGGACCAGGTCATTGAGGAAGTGGACAAGTCCGGCCTCCGGGGCCGGGGCGGCGGCGGCTTCCCTGCCGGGCGCAAGTGGAAGCAGGTGGCCCGCCAGAAGGAGACTCAGCGCTATGTGGTCTGCAACGGCGACGAGGGCGACCCCGGTGCCTTTATGGACGGCTCCGTGATGGAGGGCGATCCCTTTAAGCTGATCGAGGGCATGATGATCGCCGCCTACGCCGTCCGGGCGGAAAACGGCTACATCTATGTCCGTGCCGAATACCCCAACTCCGTGGAGCGGCTGAAAAACGCCATTGCCCAGCTGGAGGAGCGGGGGCTTCTGGGCGAGCACATCCTGGGCACTGACTTTACCTTCCATATGCACATCAACCGGGGTGCCGGTGCGTTCGTCTGCGGTGAAGGCTCCGCCCTGACTGCCTCCATTGAGGGCAACCGGGGCATGCCCCGGACCAAGCCCCCCAGAACCGTGGAAAAGGGCCTGTGGGAAAAGCCCACGGTGCTCAACAACGTGGAGACCTATGCCAACGTGCCGAAAATCATTCTGGAAGGCGCCGACTGGTTCCGCTCCATCGGCACCCCTGGCAGCCCCGGCTGCAAGACCTTCTCCCTCACCGGTGCCATCGAAAACACCGGCCTGATCGAAGTGCCCATGGGCTCCACCCTGCGCCAGATCATTTTCGACATCGGCGGCGGCCTGAAAAACGGTGCGCAGTTCAAGGCTGTCCAGATCGGCGGCCCCAGCGGCGGCTGTCTGACGGAAGAACACCTGGATATCCCCCTGGATTTCGATTCCGTGAAAAAATACAACGCCATCATCGGCTCCGGCGGCATGGTGGTCATGGGCCAGGACACCTGCATGGTGGAGGTCGCCCGGTTCTTTATGAGCTTTACCCAGCGGGAATCCTGCGGCAAGTGCACCCCCTGCCGGGAGGGCACCAAGCGGATGCTGGAGATTCTGGAGCGCATCGTGGCCGGCCAGGGCCGTCTGGAAGACCTGGACACCCTGGAGGAGCTGGCCACCATGATCCAGACCATGGCCCTGTGCGGCCTGGGCAAGTCTGCGCCCCTGCCGGTGCTGTCCACCCTGTCCGCCTTCCGGGATGAATACATCGAGCACATTGTGGACAAGAAGTGCCGTGCCAAGGCCTGCACCGCCCTGCGCCGCTATGTCATCAACCCCGACCGCTGCAAGGGCTGCTCCAAGTGCGCCCGCAACTGCCCGGTGAATGCCATCTCCGGCGTGGTGAAGAAGCCTTACACCATCGATTCCGACAAGTGCATCAAGTGCGGCGCCTGTAAGGACAACTGCGCCTTCGGTGCCATCTACGTGGAAGCATAAGGAGGGAAGATCATGGGTACCATTACCATCAACGGCAAAAAAGTCGAATTTACCAACGAAAAAAACGTGCTCACCATTATCCGCAAGGCCGGTATCGAGATCCCCACCCTGTGCTACCAGCCGGAGCTGTCCATTTTTGGCGCCTGCCGGCTGTGTACCGTGGAGGATGACCGGGGCCGCTGCTTTGCCTCCTGCTCTGAGGAGCCTCGGGACGGCATGGTGATTTACACCCACACCGAGCGGCTGCGCAAGCACCGCAAGCTCATCATCGAGCTGCTGCTGGCGGCCCACTGCCGGGACTGCACCACCTGCGACAAGCACGGCAAGTGCACCCTGCAAAAGCTGGCCTATCAGCACGGCATCAACAGCATCCGCTTTGAAAACCACCGGGAGATCCTGCCTGTGGACTTCTCTTCCCCGGCCCTGGTCCGGGACCCCAACAAGTGCATCCTGTGCGGCAACTGTGTCCGGGTGTGCGAGGAGATCCAGGGCATCGGCGTGCTGGGCTTTGCCCACCGGGGTACCGATGCCACCGTGGTTCCTGCCTTTAATATGGACCTGGCCGCCACCAAGTGCGTCGGCTGCGGCCAGTGCCGGGCGGTGTGCCCCACCGGCGCTCTGACCATTCACCACAACATGACCGAGGTCTGGCAGGCCCTGGGCGACCCGGGCACCCGGGTGGTGGCCCAGATCGCCCCCGCCGTCCGGGTGGCTGTGGGAGAAGCCTTCGGCCTTCCCAAGGGGGAGAGCACCATGGGCAAAATCGTGGCCGCCCTGCACCGCATGGGCTTTGACGAGGTGTTCGACACCTCCTACTCCGCCGACCTGACCATTATGGAGGAATCCGCCGAATTTTTGCAGCGGATGGAGCAAGGGCAAAACCTGCCGCTGCTGACCTCCTGCTGCCCCGCCTGGGTCAAGTTTGTGGAAAACGAATTCCCGGAGTTCCAGGACAATATCTCCACCTGCCGCAGCCCCCAGCAGATGTTCTCCGCCGTGCTGAAGCAGTACTACCGGGACCCGGAAAACGCCCAGGGGAAGAAAACCGTGGTCGTCTCCATCATGCCCTGCACCGCCAAGAAGATGGAGGCCCAGCGGCCGGAATCCTACACCCAGGGCCAGCAGGATACGGACATCGTCCTCACCACCAGCGAGCTGATTCGCATGATCGATGCCCACGGCATCAACTTTGAGTCCATGCCCTCGGAAGCCTGCGACATGCCCTTCGGCATCGGCTCCGGCGGCGGCGTGATTTTCGGCGCCACCGGCGGCGTTACCGAGGCTGTGCTGCGCCGCCTGACCCACGGCCATGACCCCGCCGCCTTAAACGCCATCGCCGAGTGCGGTGTCCGTGGCGAGCAGGGCATCAAGGAATTCACCGTGCCCTACAACGGCGTGGATGTAAGCATCTGTGTCGCCTCCGGCCTGGCCAATGCCCGCACCGTGTTGGAAAGCGTGAAATCCGGCCAAAAGCACTACCACTTCATTGAAGTCATGGCCTGCCCCGGCGGCTGTGTCATGGGCGGCGGCCAGCCCACCGACGGCACCAAGGTCCTCCGGGCCGAAGCCCGCACCCGGGGCCTGTACGCCGCCGACGGCAGCATGGCCATCAAGAAATCCGACGAAAATCCCCTGGTGGATGTATTCTACAACGGCTGCTTCAAGGGCATGGCCCACGAGCTGCTCCACACCCCCAAGGTATAATGCCCCAGTCTCCTGACATAAAGCGTTTTGCTGCGTGAAAGGTGCTCCAATGTATCACCCCCCCAGGTCTTTATACTGGGGAGACTCTGTCATTGCCGCACCGGTCTGCGCCGGTGCGGCAATTTCCATTTCATTCAGAAAGGAATAAACTTTTTATGCAGACTCGTGTTGCCGTTATGAGCATCATTGTGGAAAATCCCGCCGCCGTGGAGCCGCTGAACAGCCTGCTCCACGCCTATTCCCAGCACATCATTGGCCGGATGGGCCTCCCCTACCGCCAGAAAAACATCAGCATCATCGCCATCGCCCTGGATGCGCCCCAGGACACCATCTCCTCCCTGGCCGGAAAAGTCGGCTCTCTGCCAGGTGTCAGTGTCAAAACCGCTTACTCTGGGGTGATTACAACGGAATCCGAAATGAGGTAAGAATTATGAACAAAAAAGTTCGCTGGATCACGGAAACTGCCATTTTGCTGGCACTTCTTGTCACCTTGCAGGCCCTGACCAAGCCTGCCGGGCAGCTGGTCACCGGCTCCTGTGTCAATGCCATTTTGGCGGTTGCCGCCCTTGTCGGCGGCCCCCTGTGCGGCGTGACCGTGGCTCTGATTTCCCCGGTGCTGGCCTTCCTGCTGGGCATCGCCCCCCAGGTGCTCACCGTCCCTGCCATTATGGCGGGCAACACCGTGTTTGTGCTGGCGCTCAGCCTTCTGTGGAAGCCCCAGCGACCTGCCAGGCAGATCGCCGCCTGGCAGGTGGGTGCCGCCGCCAAGTTCGCCACGCTGTACGCTCTTGTAAGCTGGGTGCTGTGCGGCGTATTGGCCCAGCCCCTGCTGGATGCCGGCGTGATGAAGCCCCCCATGCTCACCGCTCTGCCCGCCATGTTCAGCTGGCCCCAGCTTATCACCGCCCTCATCGGCGGCGGCCTGGCCCTGCTGCTGGTGCCCGTCCTGAAAAAGGCCCTGAAAAAGCAGTAAAACCATCCCCCAATGCCAGTAGCATTGGGGGACGTTCTTTTTTGCAAACCTGAGGCACACCTCAGGTCGCCTTGGCCAGATCTTCCAGATAGGCCGCCATGCCGGCGGAGATTTCCGTCAGTTTTTCCCGGTTCAAATCGTAGAGTACCCGGTTGGCGGAGATGGTGGTGTGAACCAGCCCCATCTCCGACAGCACCGACATGTGGTGGGAAATCGTGGCCGTGGACAGCCCCAGGGCCTGGGCCAGCTCCCGGTTGATGCAGCACCGCTGGGACAGCAGCCGCAGGATTTCCAGCTTGCTTCCGTCGGAAAAAATCTTCCCATAGTTCACAATATCCTGCTTCTGCATGCTCTGGCAGGACTTCTCCGCCAAAAAGTGGGGCATGAACGCACCTATATAGAACCAGTTCCGTCCCCCGGCGCAGCCGATGTGCCCCCGGAACGTGGAGGGGTGGAACAGCAGCACCGTAAGCTCCCGGGGAATCACATCGTCCTGAAGCAGATAGCCGGCGTTGGGGTCTTTCAGCAGGTTCAGGACGGGGTGTTCCCGGTCCCAGTCTGCCAGCGCCTGGCGGTTCCGGGCAAAAATCGCCTCCAACTCCGGCCCATGGCGGCGCAGCTTCTCTATAACATGGGCCAAAAGGTCGAAAATCCCGTCCTTGTGGACTTCCGGGTGGAGCATGGCCGTGAGGATCTGCCACCGAACGCCATCGTCCAGTTCCAGCGTTCCCAAATAGTCCGTAAATCCCGCCAGTGTCCCTGCCTCGCCCCCGTCCGAAACCACCAGCAGCCGCTGGTCCAGGGTCAGCCGGTCATACCGCTGCGCCGCCTCTTCCAGGGTTTCCCAAGAGGGGCCTTCGTGAAAGCACCCCAGATATTCGGCGGTGCAGTCCCGGCCGCTGTTCAGGGGCCGGAAGTAGCGGCGGATCTGCACCTCGGAAAGCCCCTGGACCGCTTCGGTCTGGATTTGGGACAGCCGCTGCAAATCCTCCCGTTCCGGGAAATCCCCGGTCCTGGGGACCAAATCCAGCTCACCGGATGCTGCATTGCTGAGAATGGCCACCGCCTCCCAGACATATTGCACTTGGTTGGTAAACATCATCTCTGCATTCCTCCTGATTGGATTTCTTGATTTTTATATAATTCCGCCGGCACCATCCGGGGCTGGAACATCAGCCCGCAGATCACCAAAACCAACAGGCCGCTGCCTACAAAGAGGGCCTTTGTGGAGACGAAATTGGCCAAAAACGCCACCACCAGGGACGTGGCCGGTGTGGCTGCACTGCCCAGGCTGCCCATCAGGCCGCTGATGCGGGACAGGTAGGCCCGGTCACATTTCTGCAAAATCAGCACGGAGCTGAAGTTGTTGAGGATAGCCACTCCAAATCCCACCAGCAGCATGAGGATGCCCAAGGATCCATACAGCGCCGCCGGTGCCGCCGCCCAGTGCCCCACGGCAACCGTGCCCAGATACATCCCGCTCAGGGAAATACTGGCCATCAGCAGCAGCTTGTCAACGGGGATCCGCTTGGAAAGGGCCGGATAGAGGGCCGCCCCGGCGATCATGCCCAGGCTCAGCCCCACCCCCACCACCGAGAGCACCCCGGCATCCCCATGGAGGATCTCGCCGGTCATCGCCGCCTGAAGGCTGTTAAACGGGGTCAGCAGGGCGTTCAGCGCCACAGCCAGCAGCATAAGATAGGACAGCGCCCGGCTCTTTTTTACCAGGGAAATGCCGCCGCCCAGCTCTCGGACCATCTTCCCGGGTGAAAAGCGCTCCACCCGATCCGGCAGCGTCTCCTGCAAGGCCATGGCCGACAGCAGCAGCGCCGACAGGAAGAAGGTGGCCACATCCACCGCCATAGCCCCGGCGTTGCCCAGAACGCCAATGAGCACAGCCCCCAGGCCCGTCCCCACCAGCTCCGAAGCGTTACCCACCCCGGACAGGTAGGAAACTGCATCGGTATACTGCTCCGGCGGCACGATCTGGGGCAGGATGGCGCTTCCCGCCGGCTGCCGGAAGGCTTCCACCGTAGAAATCAGCAGGGTAAAAATCAGCAGCTCCGCCGGCGTGGGCAGCCCGGTGAGCAGCCGCAGCAGGATATAGCCCACCAGCAGCCCCCGGAGGATATCCGTCACCACCATAGCCCGGCGCTTGGGCCGCCGCTCCATCCACACCCCGGCAAGGGGCTGCAGCACCACCGAGGGCAGCCGGTTCGCCGCAAAAACCAAGGCGCTGAACGCCGCCTGCCGGGTCAGCGTATAGGTCAGCCAGGTAAACACAATGGCATCCACGGAGTCACCAAACCGATTGACGGCATTGGCCAGCATCAGCAGCCGGTAATTCCGATTGCCAAAAACAGCCAGAGATTTCCGGCAAGGCTTATTAGACATACATAACACCTCGTTGTTAGATTTCTTTCTAATAACGAGTATAGCACGGGTGTTGATGTTTGTCAAGAGATTTGTTAGACTTACATCTAACACTCCTAGTCGTTTCCATGATGTGCACCGAACAGGAACAGCACTTTATCCCAATACGGCCTGCGCTTATTCTATTTTACTAGGCATCAGGCAATGATGAACATCTTATTTCCCGGACCCGGCATCTTTTTGCACTAGCTTTTTGGGGGGATATGGAGTATAATGGGAGAAAACCAGCTTGCAGGAGTAGGGATATGCATATTGTTTTTCTGTGTGACGATACAACCAAGACAGCAGATGCAAACCTGGGCATTTGCTGCAATCTGGCGAAGGAATTTTTGACCAGAGGCCATCAGGTCACGATTTTAGGAAACTGCGAGCAAAAGAGTGCGCCGCTGGAAGAACAGCAGGATGGGATTTTCTTTCGGCGCTTTTATTATCCTATCAATCGGATTACCCACCAGATACTCCAACACTATGGACAGTGTCACAGCATACTGCACTTGGCAGCGGATTTGCTGCGCCATCCGATAACGGCTTGTGTAGACGTAATGCGGGCGGCTACTGGATATAACCCCATTGACAGAAAGTATACCCAACTGCTGAACCAGGTGCATAAAGCACATCCAGTGGACATTGCCATCGCCAGCAGCGGCTCGTTCTATACCATTCACGCATTGGCAAAATCTCAAGTGCCGTGTTTCAAGATTGGATACATGATGGATCCGTATTGGAAGAATCATACCACAGGCGGCCACCGTGCGAAACAAGAAGAGTTGTTTGCTTGGAAGCGTTTGGACAAAATGGTTATCCCCAAACTGCTGGAACGGGATTATCAAGACCCGGCGTTTGACGAATGCCGGAGCAAACTGGTAACGGCTGAATTTCCGGGGATTCAGAAGCCGGCTGATGTTCTGTGCCCCGTAAAATTCGATCAGAAAAAAATCAATTTGCTGTTTGCGGGAAATTTCTACGAAGCCATTCGCAGTCCGGAGTATTTGCTGAATCTCGTGGAGGCGCTGCCGGATCATGTATGCTTGAGTATTCTGGGTGGTATTTATGGTTGCTTCCCGGAAGAAGTGGAACAGAAAATGAGGAAATTGTCCGAACGAGGGCGGGTGCGACTGCTTGGATGTGTACCGGCAGCGCAGGCCCAGGCGGCAATGTGCCATGCGGATTACCTGGTGAATTTGGGCAATGCAATTGATAATCAGCTGCCAAGCAAGATTTTCACCTATTTTTCCACGGGAAAGCCGGTTATCCATATTCAAAAAATCGCAGATTGCCCTTGCGTGCCGTATGTGAGGCAGTACGGAAATGCTGTGGTACTCCAGGAGACCGAACCGGTGGCGCAAAGTGCGCAAATCTTGCTGAAATTTATCCGTACAGATAGGCCGACAATGGAATTTTGCCAAGTAGAGGGAAAATTCCCAGAGTGTACCGTTCCGTGTGTAGCGGATTTGATGCTGGGGGTATGAGAATGCGTGTGTTGTGGTATGTGAATGTGGTCATGCCAGCGGCAGCTGCGGCGTTGGACTTGCCGCAGGTTAATATTGGCGGCTGGCTTACAGGTGCGGCCGAGGCATTGCAGGGTTCAGAAATAGCGTTAACGATTGCCACAGTTACGCCTCTTGCAAAGGAGTGGACAACCGCTGATGTAGACGGTATTCACTATATATTACTTCCGCTAAAGCATGCGCAGAAGCTGTTGCCGCAGATGTTGACCCAGGAAGAACCAGACTTGGTGCATATTTTTGGCACAGAGTACTCGTATAATACGCAGCTGATCCATCTGTGTGCCCACAGTGGGATTCATCATGTGGTTTCTTTGCAGGGAATTATGTACCAGTACGCCCATCACTATGACAATGGTCTGCCAGAGCGTTTTCGCCGGATAAATCCGGCGATTTGGCTGATGCGCAAACTTTACTATGCCGACAGCATTGCGTTGGAAAAGCGACGTTTTGCTCAGCAGGGAGAATTGGAGAAAAGTGCATTACAAGCGGCGGAAGCTGTGATTGGAAGAACGGCTTGGGATCGCCAGTGTGCGCTGGAAATCAATTCAAACTTGCGATACTACTGCGTGAATGAGAACTTGCGTGCACCGTTTTATACGCCGGAATGCTGGCAGTATCAAAACTGTGTTCCCCATTCAATTTTTGTCAGCCAAAGCTTTTATCCCATAAAAGGATTCCACATGCTGCTGAAAGCCATGCCGGAATTGATCAAACGATACCAGGATATTCGGATTGTTGTGGGAGGTCAGAAGCCCTATTCCTTGCACAATCCTATTTTGGATATGGGTGTGGACTATTTCTTTGAGTATCAGCGCTATATCAAAAAGCTGATAAAAGAGCAGGGATTGTCGGACTATATTCACTATACCGGCTCATTGACAGCGGAGCAGATGAAACAGCAGTACCTGAGATGTAATGTGTTTTTGTCCTGCGCATCCATAGAAAACAGCCCAAACTCCGTGGGAGAGGCTATGATGCTGGGAACGCCCATTGTTGCCAGCGATGTCGGAGGTACCAGCAGCATGCTGAAGAACGGTGAGGATGGAATTTTATATGATTTCTTTAGTACCCAAGAAATGATTGATGGAATCAGCACGATGTTTGACCAGCCGGAGACTGCGGCGCAGATGGGCCACAACGCTAAACACCATGCGCATCAAACCCATGATCGGCAAAAGAATACAGAGGCACTTTTGAAGGTGTATCGGGATGTTCGAAAAGAGGGCGTATGAAGTTCGTTTTTGTTTCTAATTACTTGAACAATCATCAGCTACCCTTCTGCTTGGAAATGCGGAAACGTTTGGGATCGGATTTTTGCTTTGTGGCAACAACGGCATTCAACCAAGAACGGCAGACTGTCGGATATACGGATATGAACGATATATATGACTTTGTACTTCGCACTTATGAGGATGATACTCAGTGTAAGAAGGCGATGGAATGGTGTATTCATGCGGATGTAATGTTGTTTGGCAGCTGCCCGGAGAAGTTCTTTTACAATAGAGTCTTGAAGAACCCTAAGGGGATAACTCTGCGCTATTCTGAGCGGCTTTATAAAGAAACGTCAGGGAAACTTCCATGGAAGAATGTGTACTTCTATTGGTCTTGGTTGGTAAATATCCTGACTGCTAGACCTAATTTGTTTTTGTTGGCAGCTAGCGGTTATGCGCCATACGATTATGTTCGAACTGGATTTTCTAAGAAGAGGATTTTAAAATGGGGATACTTTCCGAAGACTAGCGAGGTATCCATAGTGGATTTAATGGCGGCTAAAAATAAGACGCCGTTACGATTAATCTGGGTTGGGCGGTTGCTTGAGTGGAAGCATCCTGGAGATGCTGTTGCTGTGGCCAACAGACTGCGACAGCAAGGCATTCAGTTTACGTTGACTATTATTGGCGAGGGGCCGCTGCGGACATATGTAGAGGAAGAAATTAAGCGAATGGACTTGGGTAAGTGGGTACACTGCACAGGGGGATTGCCCAACGAGGCCGTGCGCAGAGAAATGGAGCGTAGCCATATTCACCTTTTTACCAGTGATTATAACGAAGGTTGGGGCGCTGTGCTGAATGAAAGTATGGCCAGCGCTTGTGTACCCATTTGTAGCGTTGCGGTAGGAGCGGCCCCCTTTTTGATACACCATGGGGAAAATGGATTTGTGTACGAATGCGGAAATATAGAGCAGCTGTGTTCGCTGTGCAAGCGGCTAGCGGAGGATGCAGAGCTTTTGCAAAAGCTGCAAAGAAATGCATATCAGCAAATTCATCAGCGATGGAATGCAGTCGCAGCTGCAGAAAGTTTGCTGCAATTCTGTGAAGATATTTTGGATAACCGGCATGACAGGGAAATCCAGGATGGACCATGCGCAAAGGCGGTATATGTGAAACAAGCAGAGATGTATGAAGCGATGACGAGGAGGGCGGAGACATGGCGTTAACGGATGCAAAGCTGCGGGAATTGAAGGCTGTTGAATTGGAAATTTTGCGAAGCTTTATCCATGCTTGCGATGCCCTGGGACTGCGGTATTATGTGATTGGCGGAACGTTGCTGGGAGCGGTCAGGCACCAGGGATTTATTCCTTGGGATGATGATATTGATGTAGGTATGCCCCGCAAGGACTATGATATTTTCGCCCGGAATGGGCAAAACCTGTTGCCGGAAAATTTGTTTATACAAAGTCATCATACAGACAAATGTTATGTTAACAACTACCTGAAAATTAGAGATAGCCGCACAACTTTTATTGAGGAGAGCACAAAAGATTTGCCTATCAACCATGGCATTTTTCTGGACGTATTTCCTTTAGACAACTTTGAACCTAATTTGAAAACAGAAAAGAAATTTTCTTTCCGCAATCGGCTTTACGCAGAGCGGCTTCGGGAAGAATTATATCGGGAGCACATTCCTTTTCGCTCAAAGATTTTTGAGGCAGTACTAAAAATGCGCTATCCAACAACAACGGAAGTTGTAGAAAAGCGTGAGGAATTGTTTAGAAACTACTGCCCAGACGGCAGCTATTGGGCCAACCATTGCGGCGCATGGGGAAGCAAAGAGATCATTCCCATGGATTGGTATGGGGATGGTGTCCCGCTATCGTTTGAAGGCATGCAAGTGATGGCGCCGCAGGAATATGACAAGTGGCTGACGCAGGTATATGGCGACTATATGCAGCTGCCGCCAGCTGCGCAGCGGATATCCCATCATGAAACAGAAATCATTGATACAGCGGTTTCTTACACTGCGTATAGGAAAAAGGAATGCGATATATGAAACGTGTGATTACTTACGGAACATTTGATTTGCTGCACTATGGGCACATCAACCTGCTGCGGCGGGCGAAGGCACAGGGAGACTATCTAATTGTGGCATTATCTACAGATCGCTTCAATCAGGATAGCAAGAACAAGCAGTGCTATTTTGATTATGAAAAGCGAAAAGCTTTGCTGGAAGCGATCCGCTACGTGGATTTGGTGATTCCGGAAGACAATTGGGAGCAAAAGAAATCGGATATGCACTTGTACCAGATAGATACCTTTGTTATGGGCGATGACTGGAAAGGGAAATTTGACTATTTGACGGAAGAAGGGGTTGAGGTGGTTTACCTGCCCCGCACACCTGAAATCAGTACAACGCAAATTAAGAATGATCTTCAAACCGGAGGTGTGTAACGCAAGATGGAAAATGTTCCAGCAATTTCCGTTGTTGTCCCCGTCTACCGGGTGGAGCCATACTTGAACCGATGCATAGAGAGCATACTGGCCCAGACCTTTCGGGATTTTGAACTGATTCTGGTAGATGACGGTAGTCCTGACCGTTGCCCACAGATGTGCAATGAGTGGGCGCAGAGGGATAATCGTATTCAGGTAATTCATAAGGAAAATGGCGGACTTCCGGATGCCCGCAATGCTGGAATTGCAGCGGCAACAGGAGCGTATCTGGCCTTTGTAGACAGCGATGATTGGGTGGAGCCGGATTTTTTGCAGACACTATATCAGGGGATAGTCAGCAATGGGGCGGACGTAGTACAGTGTACTTATCAGCAGGTTTACGGGACGAGAACGCAAATATATCGCAATGCCCCGTGTGTGATGGAGAGAGAGAGTATTGAAACAGAGTTGCTTCCACAAATGACGCAAGATAACCTGCGTAGCTTGGCCAATCCTCGCTGGAACAAATGCTATCGAACACAGTTGGTCAAGGATGTAATTCACCTGTGCGACACGACGATTTCTATGGGTGAAGATTTTTTGATGAATTTTGCAGTGTTTGGCCGCTGTCAGAAAATTGTGGTTCTGGATACCCCCCCACTCTATAATTATTATTTTAATACAGCATCCATCAGCAGCATGTATAACCCAAGACATAAGTACGGAAAGGAACATTTTTACCAAAATTTGTGTCACATTGCACAGGCCTATAACTGTGAAGTTCCCAGCCTGGCATACCTAAAAAACCGTAGATATGCCAAATATATCTACGAATGCGCCATTAGTGATTGGGACAGAGGGGCAAAAAAAGAGGAAATTCGTGAGATTCTCTCGATGCTAGATAGAAAGCAATGGCTTTCTGATATTAAAAGTTTTGAAGTTCCAGCAGAACGGATTTGCAATTATATGACCTATTATGGCATGATTGGTCCAATGCTTTGGTTGGTGGATGTGGTCAAGAAAATCCCATAATCATAGTAGAATTTAAGAAAATAGGGTAACAATAACGGTATGAACAACGAAGAACTACGAAGTGTAAAAGTTTTGAGAAACACGGCCTGGGCCATGATTGGATACGTACTATACGCATTGGTGGGGTTTGTTTCTCGAAGCGTTTTTATTGCAAAACTAGGCCAGGAGATTGCAGGCGTATCCACCTTATTTGGCAGCATTCTTAGCCTGCTTTCCATGGCAGAGTTGGGCTTTGGCAGTGCCATTTCGATCCACCTGTACAAGCCGGTCGCAGAGGGGGATAACCAAAAAATAGCAGCCTTGCTTGGCCTATATAAAAAAGCATGCAGGGTTATTGCAGTGGCAATCTTCCTGCTGGCCCTTGGGCTGCTCCCGTTTATCCCTTATTTTGTAAAATCGACACAGCAAATCTCCAATTTAAGGTGGTATTTTTTCCTTTACACAATCCAGACAGTTTGCTCGTATAGCTATGCGTATAAGGGTGTTTTGCTTACTGTAAGCCAGCAAGGATATATTAAGTCCAATATTACCAATTTCTTTCTATTGACCTGCTCGATTGTGCAGATTTGTGTTTTATGTTGGACAGGGAGCTTTAGCCTATATTTGGTGATCTACATACTCAGTACGCTGCTGACCAATATCTTTGTAAGCAGTGCGGTGAATCGGAAGTTTCCTGCACTCAACAGCCTCGTAGGTACACCACTGGAGCCGGAAGAAAAACGAAATATTTTTTCGTTTATTAGAGCTTCCGCCATAGACAGAGTGGCTGTGGCAGTGAAAAGTGCCACAGATAATATGATTGTATCGGGTTTTATAAGTGTACTGGTTACAGGAATTGTTGGCAACTATACCATGATTATCAATACGGTACGAACCCTGGTCAATTTCTTCTTTACCAGTGCATCCGATGCAACAGGAAATTTGGCAGCCTCAGCCAACAAGAACGTCCAGTATCGCACTCTCTTGGATATGGAATTTCTTGCGCTGTGGTTGTATGGTTTTATCTCGGTTGGAATGCTGTGCACGATTACTCCTTTTGTGTGCAACATTTGGATTCGCAGTGATTCGGCGGCACTTCCTTTTTCTACATTGCTGCTGTTGGTCCTGAATTTTTATTTGGTTGGAATTTGCTGGCCAGCTTTTTCGTTCTTTTATGCAAAGGGTCTTCTCAGAAAAGTTCCCTACATGAATATACTCAATGTGGCGCTTAATCTGGCGATCTCGTTGGGATTGGTGTCCTCTCTGGGCGTGAATGGTGTTTACATTGGGACGGTCTTGAGTTATCTCTGCTCCAATTTCTTCCTGGTTCATTACATGGTACTGCGGCATCATTTTGAGGGAAAGATAGGGCCATTTTTGCGTTTGTTCTTAAAGTATGTGGTTGTAACAATCTTGGCCGGAGTACTTTGTGTGTGGGGATGCCGCTGTATACCAGGGGAATCGGTGATTGCAAGAATTCTGCTGTGTACAGTGGCGTACAATGGTGTTTTCTTACTGTGCTCTTGGGGAAGCAGGGAATTCTCCTCCATTTCCCAGTTAGTAGCGGCAATTCTAAAGCAGGTAACTTCTAAGAATTAAAATGAGGAAGGTAGCTAGTTTGGATATTCCCTTTTTTTCAATTATTGTCCCAGTCTATAATGTTCAGGACTATCTAAAAGCGTGCGTTTCCAGCGTTCTGAATCAGAGCTTTGGGGACTTTCAGCTGATTTTGGTGGATGATGGCAGCACAGATGAAAGCGGCAGACTGTGTGACGAATTGGCACGGACAGATGCTAGAATTCTTGTAATCCACCAAAAAAACCAGGGCCAAAGTGTCGCTCGCAACCGTGGCCTGAAAGAGGCTACTGGGACGTATATTCTGTTTCTGGACAGCGATGATTTTTATCCTCAGCTTGACTTTTTGGAAAACCTGACAACTGCCAGCCACGACCAGGATGTGGTTTGTTTCAACTATGCACGTTATACGGATCATCTTCTGAAAAATTTGATTGCATTCCCAACACCTGTGGAACCGGGAGACCAACTTTGGCTGGAACTGGTTCGCAGCAATGCGTTTACTTCCTCTCCCTGTCTGAAAGCGGTAAAGCGACGGCTTCTGGTAGAACAGAACATCCTGTTCGAGGAAGGAGTTCTCAGCGAAGACATTGAGTGGAACGCTAAGGTAATGCGGCAGGCAAACTCGTTGGCATTGGCACCGGATTGTGTCTATGCCTACCGGGTTCGCCCCGGTTCGGTTACCCACAGCATCCATGCGGAGCACGTGCGGATGCAGCTAGGAATCGTGCGCAGATTATCAGAAGAAACCGTGTCGGGAAGCGAAGCATTTTGCAGTGCTTACCGCAGCTATGTTGCCTTCCAGTACTGCACAGTGCTAATCAATCTGCGCCTCAGCCGTCCCAAAATCGATGGCAAGACCAAACAGGAAATTAAGCATTTGGCCTGGCTGCTGCAATACGACGAGAATCGAATAGTGCGCCTGATTCATCGGGTATACAAATGCCTGGGCTTTGAAATCACCAGCTGGCTGCTCGTAATTTATTTCAAACTTTTCTGCAAATAGGATTCCGCACCCCAAATACCACCGGCTGCAAAATTTCTCTTGCATTTTCAGAGAAAGTGTACTATACTATACAAGCACCATGCCGGTGTGATGGAATGGTAGACGTAGTGGACTCAAAATCCACCGCTGGCGACAGCGTACCGGTTCGAGTCCGGTCACCGGCACCAAAAAAGAGATACCCCAATCCGGGGTATCTCTTTTTTATGTCACAAAACAGGACTCGAACCCATTAAATGCAGATGCCCAGTGGGCATCTGCTGGGCGGCGGCTAGACGACGCCCACACTATAGTGTGGGCGAGTCCGGTCACCGGCACCAAACCAATATAATCCGAACCAAATCTTCCTAGTGGGAGACGGGTTCGGATTATTTGTTTTCTTTGGCAAATTTGAGGGTGTTTTCTAAAAAATTTCAAAACTTTTTCTATATATCACAGACACTGTGCAATTGTAGTACAACCCTCTATTTTAGCACGGGTGGCTCTGAAAATGCATCTGCTTTACGACGGCTTTTTTTCTTTTGCCGTCGTGCGGCAGATTAACATATGAAACTATAATTCGTTGATGGTTGCAGTAATTGGCATATTGCGAATTCTCTTTGCAGGAGCATAAACAGACACAATAGCACATATGAAGATAAAGGCAACGACAATTCCAAACCACAGGATAGGAAATCTCCACTCAATTCCAAAATAATGTGTAATTAGACGATTATATAAAAATCGACTAAGCGGGAGTCCAATGCCACATCCAACTATTAAACCAGAAATTGCATAGGTGTACGCTTCCGCAGAAATCATTCGTTTAAGCTGCCTATTATCCATACCAACAGCTCGCATTGCACCATACTGCTTAATTCGTGCAGATACACTCATAGAGATACTATTGATGATATTAAACAGCGAAATAACTCCGATAATAGCTAAGAAGCCATAACAAACAATTCGTGCAGCCCAATATGTAGCATTATTTTGTTTATTGCCTTCACGCTGATCTGTAATGATAATATCATCGTTTTCAAGACTTCTAATTTCTGCTATTGTTTCTTCAGTAGCGTTTGAATCTAACTGAATTCCAATAAGACCATACTTTGTACCGCCCATGATACGGTCAAATGTTTCCTGTGAGCAAATAATAATCAAATCATCTCCGAATAACCCTTGTGATAGAGCGCAAGTAATCTCAACTTCTTCGCCTGCAAACTGGATGGTATCACCGATGTGCAAGGAATTGTTTCTATTAAATACGGTTGCCACTTTGTTACTGTTCCCGTAAACTGTATCTAATGATCCCTGAGCAATACTACCTTTTGAGTAATCCAGAAGTGTATCATCATAAGAAACAATATTGATATGGTCTATTCCTGCTCTTGAAGATGTTGCAGGAATGTTTTCTACATAGCTACTTCCATAAGCATTTGCAACCCCATCTATTTTTTTGATTTCATCGACCAGGCTTCGCTCAATATCCATTTTATTTGCATAACTGGATAATGCTATATCGGCTGATGTGACACTCAACGATGGAACAAGTTGCTTTGCAAAATCTAAAATTACAGAAAAAGAAAAAACCAGCATAATAGTCAGTGCAAAGGAAGCCGTCATCAGAAACCAGTTTTTCTTTTTTTCAACCGCATGATGTATGCCAAGTGAATTATCAATTTTTCCTAAGCTAAACTTGATAGCGTGTTTAACAGAAGATTTATTATCTACATTGCCAGAAACCGCAGATATGGGTGAAACTTTAGCAGCCCGCTTTGCTGGGGATTGTGCTGCTAAAAATACTGTTACCACTCCAACAACTACGCCACTGATAAGTCCAACAGGGCTGATCTGAAAGACTGGCGTTGTAGAAAATTCTCCACCAATTCCATAATGAAGTGTGGCACAAATAATCCAACTAATTATTGTTCCAAAAACCACTCCAATAGGTACCGCGGTTTTACACCAGTTCAATGCCTCCAAACGGACAAAGCGGATAATTTGTTGACGACTTGCACCAATGCAACGCAACATTCCAAAAAATTGAGTTCGTTGCGCAATGATGCTATTCATACTGCCAGAAATCATCAATATTCCTGCCAGCAACACTAAAACAAATAGAATTGCTGCCAATCCGTACATGCTCTGCATCGCTGTATTGTTGCTTTGCCCAGCCATGCCCATAACGCCGGTATTTTCAGAAATACTCCCATCGGATAATTGGTACTGTGTCTGTAGTTCTGTTATTGCATTTGCCGCTTTCGCTGCACTTTCAAACTGCACATAATAAGTCAACGCATTGTTTGTTACTCTGTTTTGTGCCATAACAGAAGTAAATGCACTTTGTGTCAGATAAGAGCCTATCAAATAATTCTGATTGTTATAATAGCTTTCATCATCTGTGCCAAAGCCAGAGATTGTAAATGTCCGATCTCCAGCAGGGGTATGTAAGGTTACACTATCCCCAAGCTGTACTCCTAAAGCAGTTACAGAATTAGGTGTAAGCATAACTTCCTCATCATTTGCCGGAAATGTTCCTTCTACAATTCCATTTGAAATCTGAGTAATATAGACTTCATCGGTGCCATACAAAACAGTTCGTTTTTCGTTGACTCGGTACGGTTGTTCTCCTTCAAAATTAAATTGAGAAGCTACACCAACTGCTGTAACATCTGAACGATTACTGATTTCATCCGCATTGTTCTGTGAAATATTTTTTATTGCAATGTGCCAGTTTCCGTGGTTACTTATCATAAAATCGCTTTCTGTTCGTATCATCATGTCAGCAACACTGAAAATAGCTGTGACAAGAAACACCGAAATGATAATACACAAGACAGTCATACGATTTTGCCGCTTGCGCACCTTTGCGGAAATCGGAATAAGACTAAGATAGCTTTTCATTCACGGCACCTCCCAAAATCAGTCAAAGTGCCATCCGATACCTGTAATACCCGGTCTGCCGTTTGCGCAATACTGCGGTTGTGGGTAATCATAATGATGGTCTGCTCGTATTTTTTCGATGTTTCTTTGAGCAACGCTATGACCTCACTGCTGTTTTGTGAGTCCAAATTTCCTGTTGGCTCGTCTGCCAGAATCAGAGAAGGACGGGTAATCAATGCGCGGCCAATCGCCACTCTCTGCTGTTGACCGCCGGAAAGCTGACTGGGTAAATGATTACGACGATCTTTCAAATTCAAAACCGTCAGCAGTTCCTCCAAATATCTCTTATCCGGCTTTTGATAATCCAGCAACAGCGGAAAAATCATATTTTGTTCCACCGTCAACTCCGGGATCAGGTTAAACGCCTGAAAGATAAAGCCGATATTCCTGCGTCGGAATACCGTCAGTTTTCGGTCATTCATGGAAAAAATGTCTTTGCCATCAATCAACACCTTGCCGGTCGTTGGCACATCCAAAGCACCAATCATATTCAGCAGTGTGCTTTTTCCTGAACCAGATTCTCCGACGATTGCTACATATTCTCCCTTAGGAACAGAAAAGCTGACATTTCTAAGCGCTTTTACAGCAGTTTCACCGCTGCCATAGGTCTTACAAATATTCTTGACCTCTAATAAATTCATAGTGCAAACACCTCTTTCTTATGTTCTTGCGATGTAGACAGGTAAGCTTCATTTCCTGTCTGCGACTGAAAGAATAGCACTGAAATATTACTGTAACCTTACAATCATCCTACAATTTTGTAGGAATCAGAAAATTCATCGTGAACCTTGTCCCTCTGCCCAATTCACTGTCTACCTCGATTGCTCCTCCATGTGCTTCAATGACTGCTTTCGCAAGCGGAAGGCCCAGACCAATACCCTGTGTATCTTTTGAAAAACGGCTGCGATAAAAACGCTTGAAAATATGGTGCAGATCTTCCGGGTGGATGCCACATCCATTGTCCTTTACCACAATTTGAATACCTGATGGCAACGCCCTCCATGTAATGCCAATGACAGCACCACTTTCCGTATGGTCAAACGCATTTTTCACAATATTGTCGATTGCCTCAGACAGCCAATCACGATCACAGAAAAGAGAAAGATGATCTGAGCCAGACAGAATGATTTTCTTCTTTTCCTGTCTGGCTCTATATGCAAAATGCAGTTCAATATCCCGCATCATATCCGCCACATTCTCTGTGGTCTTTTCCAACACAATGGCACCGGCATCCAGTTTTGTAATCTTGAGCAGGTTTTGCACCAGCGTTTCCATGCGGTCAAGTTCCTGTTCGGATAAATCAGCAAATTCTTTTACCGCACCAGGTTCCACATCCCCCTCTTGAAGCAGACCATTGTAAATATTCAAAGCAGCCAGCGGTGTTTTCAGTTGGTGGGAAATATCAGAGATTGTATTTTTCAAAAATTCCTTTTCCCGGAGTTCGTTATCTGCGTGAGCATTTAAGACAGCGGCCATAGAATTGACGGTATGAAACAACCGATATAGCTCGCCTTCCTCATCACATTCAATACGGGCATTGTGATCGCCGTCAAGATACGCTTGAAGCTGTGATACCGCCTGTTCCATGACTTGATTTTGCTTTTTGAAATAAGCGTAGCCCACCGCCAATATCGCTCCTCCTGCCAATACGAAAACAAGCAATAGGAACAAAGAAAACCGCTGATAGCACAACCACAGAAATCCCTGTGTCAACAGAAGGGCGGCTGCCCAAATAACGGATACTGCAAGAAACAATTTTTTGATTTCTTTGTTTGTAAATATTTTCATAGGCCGCCTCACCGGGTCACATTCCATTTGTACCCCATTCCCCGAACTGTCAGGAGCATTTGCGGTTCACTGGGATTATCCTCGATCTTTATGCGCAGCCGCCTCATGTATACGGTAAGGGTACTGCTGTCAATATAATTCCCATCGCAGTCCCATAGCTTATCTAAAATCTGTTCTTTGGTAAGTACCATATTCGGATTTTTCATAAACAGACACAGCAGCTTATATTCTGCGGCAGTCAAATCCAATGGCTTTCCATTCTTAAGCGCCTGCCCTTGCAGCAAAAGCACTTTCATTCCGTTGGATTCCAGTTGTGTATCTGCACAGCTGAAATCTTTTGCCCGACGAAGCAGTGCATTGACTCTGGATACTAACACGCCCAGCTTAAAGGGTTTTGTAATATAATCATCTCCGCCAATGTCCAAACCCATGATAATGTTCATTTCTTCATCTGCCGCCGTCAAAAAAATAATGGGAACTTTGGAAACTTGCCGCACCTTTTTGCAAAATTCAAATCCGGTGCCATCCGGCAGGGATACATCCAGCACCAGCAAATCATATTTTCCATCCACCCACAAACCATCTGCTTCTTTGAGGGTTCTGGCAACAACGAATTCAAATCCTTGTTTTTTGAACGCAAAAGAAAGCCCGTTAATCAGGCTCAAATCATCTTCAAGAAGGAATATATTACCCATGCTTTTGCTCCTTTTCTTGTTTTGCCTAGCTATCCTCGCAGAATACATTATAGCTCTTTATCCCGAATAGTACAAGCTGGAGGTTGTACATTGATGAAATACTACTCAAGTGAAGGAAGGTTTGACTTTAAGTGGCAAGCAATGCAGTTGTAGCTAAAAACTGCAAAAACCACCCATTTCCGCCGATGTAGAAATGGGTGGTTTCGTGCTTGTTGGGAAATTTCCCAATCCCTTGGAATTACAACTTCCTTGTGAGCTGCGCACCCCGCAAGCCCTACCCACCTCCATTCAAACTCCCCTCTTTTCTTTTTTTGAAAAAATGGTATGATGGTTGTAACCTTAGCCCCCGGAATGCTTACTACTAGGGTGAGACGAAAAAGAAAGGAGTGATTCCCTTGGATGATGCGACGATTATCGCCTTGTTCTGGGAGCGCAATGAGCAGGCTGTGCAGGAGACGGATGCTGCCTATGGCCGGAAGCTCTACGGTCTGTCCCACCGTATTTTGAATAACCGTGAGGATGCCCAGGAGTGTGTAAGCGATACCTATCTGGAAACCTGGCAGGCGATTCCGCCCAAACGTCCGGCGTATTTCTATGCCTTCCTGTCCTCGATCTGCCGCCACCTGTCCTTTAACCGGCTGGACTGGCGCATGGCAGCGAAGCGGCATGCTGAGGTGGTGGCGCTGGTGTTGGGCACTGTGGCCCTCTGCCAGGATGGGGTGGTTGCTGTGCAGGACCCCCGCTCTGAAAGCCGGTACTATTTCAGCCGGGGGACACCGGCATGACCTTCCTAATAGGATTGGAAGAAGAAAATGGGCGGTGGTATTTGGTCACCCAATTGCCTGCATGGCCCTCCCCAAGCGTGCGGGGGGAAACCACGGCCCAGCAGGCCCATGCGCTGATGGAAGCCCATCCCCAGACGGAGCTGCCCTGGCAGCTGATGACACGATACGGCCAGCCACAAGCGGATAACCCCGGACCGAAAGCCCTTTGCCCAATACCCGCTGCAATAGCCCAGGACGGCAAAAGAGACATCCAAACGGATGTCTCTTTTCGCTGGAGTATTCGGATGAAAAAATGGAAACTTAGGGAGTGATCATGTCAATGCCACGCTGCAAGGTGTCGCCGTCGATGGCGCCGGTGGCCCGGGCAATGGCGGCTCCCTGGCTGTCGATGAAATAGGTGGTGGGCAGAGAATACGCCCCGTAGGTGTTGGCGGCATCCAGGTCGGTGTCGTAAAACACCGGGAAGGTAAAGCCCTGCTCTTCAATGAAGGCGGCGGCTGTGTCCACCGTCTCCCGGGCGCCGTCGGTCATGTTCACCATGAGGAACTGCACGTCCTCGCCCAGCGCCTCAAACTTTTCCTGGAAGTCCGGCATCTCGCTCTGGCAGGGGCCGCACCAGCTGGCCCAGAAGTTCAGCACAATGGGCTTTCCGGCGTAGTCAGACAGCTTGACGGCATTGCCCTCCCGGTCGTAGACAGTAAAGTCCGGGGCCGCAGGCGGGGCCTGGGTTTCCGTGGGGTTGGATGCGCCCGCCGGCTGGGTCTGCTGGGGCTGGGTAGCCAGCTGGGGATGGTCCATGCCCTGGCTCATCTGGGTATAGAGCACGTAAGCGCCGCCCATCAGCAGGACAAACACCAGCACCAAAATCAAAAGTACCTTTTTGTTGTTCATAGCAGGCTCCTTTCCGCAGCGGCCTTAGCTCAGCAGGCTGAGCAGACGGCCCAGCGTACCGGTGGCCATCAGCACACCAATGAGGATCAGCAAAATTCCGCTGACCAGGTTGATCACCCGGTAGTGGCGCTTGACCCAGTCGAAGGCGGATTTCAAATAGTCGATCAGCACAGCGCTGAGCAGGAACGGAATGCCCAGGCCCAGGGAATAGGTCAGCAGCATCCCCATGCCTTCCAGCACGTGGCCCTGCTGGGAGGCCAGCATCAGCGCCGAACCAAGGAACGCCCCCACGCAGGGGGTCCAGCCCAGGGAGAAAATCACGCCGAATACCACGGCGGAGAAAAAGCCCAGCTGGGATTTGTCCATCCCCCGGCTGCTGCCGTGGAACAGGTTCAGCTTGATGACCCCCAAAAAGTTCAGTCCAAAGAAAATCACCACGCCGCCGCAGAGAATGTTCACCGCCGTCTGATACTGCCGCAGAAAGCCGCCGATGGTTCCAGCCAAGGCTCCCATGGCCACAAAGACCAGGGTAAACCCGGTGACGAAGCCCAGAGCGCCCAGAAGGGTCTTCTTCATGCTCCGCTGGCCGCCGCCGGCAAAATAGGAGATGTAAATGGGCAGCATCGGCAGCAGGCACGGGGACAGGAAGGTGATGATGCCTTCTAAAAAAGAAATTACGTATTGCATCCGCCGTTACATCCTTTCGTGAAAAGTCCGGAAATCAGAAAGCCAATCAGCCCCATGTACAGCATGGTATTCACAGGATTGGCGGTGATGGCGCAGGTGCCTGTGGCGCACCCGGCCAAATTGTAGTAAATCAGTCCGGCCAATGCGCCCCCCAGGGTAAACAGGGTGGGGCGCAGCCAGGGAAAACTTCTGTTCATAGATTGCCTCCTGCCAAAAATTCTTCTGCCATGTGGGCCGCCACGGCGCCGTCAGACACGGCGGTGACCACCTGGCGCACCTGCTTGGTGCGCACATCTCCCACGGCGAACACACGGGGGAGGCTTGTCTGGGTGGATTCTCCTGCCACCACGTAGCCGTGCTGGTTCAGCTCCAGCTGGCTGCGCACCAGCTCCGTGGCCGGGGTGCGGCCCACGCTGACGAACAGGCCGTCGCAGGCAATGCGCTTGGTTTCCCCGGTTTTCAGGTTGGTCAGCTCCACGGCGGTCAGGCGGTCTTCGTGCTCCAGGCCGGTGACGGTGCTGTTCCACACCAGCTCCAGATTTTCCGCCGTTTCCAGGGCGTTGTGATAGATTTTGGTAGCCCGCAGGGTATCCCGGCGGTGAACCAGGTAGACCTTCTTGGCGACCCGGCTCAGCAGCAGCGCATCCGCCGCAGCGGTGTTGCCGCCGCCTACCACCACTACGGTTTTGCCCTTGTAGAACATGCCGTCGCAGGCGGCGCAGTAGGCAACGCCCCGGCCCAGCAGCTCCTGCTCCCCGGGAAGCCCCAGCATCCGAGGCCCGGCCCCGGTGGCCAGCACCACGGTTTTGCCGAAGTAGGTGCCGTCGCTGGTGTGGGCAGCCTTGGGCTGGGCGGTGAGGTCCAGGCTCTGGACCTCGGTGTATTCGGTCTGCGCCCCAAAGCGGTGGGCCTGCTGCTCCATCTGCATGGCCAGCTCATAGCCGTCCACCCCCTGGGAAAAGCCGGGATAGTTGTCGATTTGGAAGGTCTGGGCCATCTGGCCGCCGGCGGACAGCTTTTCCAGCACCAGCACGCTCAGCCCGGCCCGGGCGGCGTACAGGGCAGCGGTATAGCCGCCGGGGCCGCCGCCGATGATGAGCATATCATAAATCTTGGATTCCATAGCAGTTACCTCCTTGTTGGGTGTTACGCTTCCAGCCCTAAGCTCTGGCGGATAAAGTCCTCGATCATGGCCCGGGATTCCGGGGCGACGATGGAGCCCAGCTCCTTACCGTTCTGGTAGAGCACCAGCGTGGGAATGACTTCGATTTTTTCCCGGTCCGCCAGGGCCTGCTCGGTGTCGATATTGACCTTGGCAGCGGTGAGCAGGTGGGCATAGGACTGCTCCACTTTGTTGTATACCCCTTCGATCCGGCGGCAGTAGCCGCACCAGGGTGTCCAGAAGTCCACCAGCAGGGGCTTCTCCTGCTGAGTAAGGCGGTCAAATTCCTCTTGATTCAAATGCAGCATAGGGATTGCTCCTTTCCTGTGAGGTTCTCTTGATGAGCACAGTATACCCCAAATCCCGGCGGTGCTCCGTGATGAAATCACCCAATCTGGGAAAATCGGTTGACTTTGTCCCGGCGGGGCGGTATACTTTGTTATAATAAGAGGGGGACTGCATATGGCATTTCAAGACTATTTCACCATCTGGGACAAGCTCACCGCCGACCAGCAGCGCCGGGTATCCGACAGCATCCAGCTTAGGACCATCAAAAAAGGGACCGTTGTCCACAACGGCAGCCTGGACTGCGCCGGGCTGCTGCTGATCCAGTCCGGCCAGCTCCGGGCGTACATGCTCTCTGACGAGGGCCGGGAAATCACCTTGTACCGGCTGTTTGACATGGACATCTGCCTGTTTTCCGCCTCCTGCATCATGCGCTCAGTACAATTTGAAATCATCATCCAGGCGGAGAAGGACACCCAGCTGTGGGTGATCCCGCCCCAGGTGTACAAGCAGCTGATGGAGGAGTCCGCCCCTGTGGCCAACTACACCAACGAGCTGATGGCAAGCCGGTTCTCCGAGGTGATGTGGCTGGTGGAGCAGATCATGTGGAAGAGCCTGGACAAGCGCCTGGCCGCCTTCCTGCTGGAAGAATCCGCCATTGAGGGAACGCCCACCCTGAAGCTGACCCATGAGATGATTGCCAACCACCTGGGCTCCCACCGGGAGGTCATCACCCGGATGCTGCGCTATTTCCAAAGCGAAGGCATGGTGCGCCTATCCCGTGGCACCGTCACCCTAACCGACGAAGACAAACTCCAAGCCCTATCCAACAACACCTAGCGGCGTGCCGCCGCTGTCAATTGCGAGCCTGCTACCCTGGCGGTAGACCACCACCTTCGGGGGTCACCCGGTTCGTTACGGCTCAATCGTTTGGACAAAAGAGGACGTAAACGCACCCAACTTGGCTCTCCCCCTGGGAGAGCTGGCACGGCGCAGCCGTGACTGA
>X4_Red_Fox__coassemble_30_pt1 | contig 51722 bp, 41 predicted proteins | sample X4_Red_Fox__metabat2_low_PE_004 | metagenome-assembled genome bin X4_Red_Fox
CCGGCGGAAAGCCCCGAAGGGGATCTTCGACGAGCGGTGGGGAACGCCTGACAGCGTTCCCCATTAGGAGGAAACAGGCGAAAATCCGCCGTATGGAGAAATATCTAAAGAATCTGCTCAAAATCAATTCTTTGCCAGAATGTCCTCCACCTCCTGCCGCTGGGGCATGGAGCGGATGGCACCCTTCTTGGTGGTCACCAGGTAGGCCGCTGCATTGGCAAAGCGCAGCATCTGGGTCAGCTGGGCCTGGGTCAAATCCTTGGTGCCGTGTTCCAGCACAAAGCCCAGGACGCTGGCGCAGAAGGTATCCCCAGCCCCAGTGGTTTCGATGGTGCCCCCCAGCCGGAAGCTGGGGACGAATACCCGGTGTCCGCAGCTGCAGCTGTAGCTGCCCTCGGCTCCGGCGGTGACGTTCAAAATCTGGATGTTGGGATACCGCTCCTGCAAGATGACGGCTCCCTGGTCAAAGTCCTTCTGACCGGTCATAAATTCCAGCTCATTGTCGGCGATCTTCAAAATGTCGCACAGCTTCAGGCCCTGGTCGATCTGGGCCCTGGCCTCATCCAGGCTCTCCCACAGGGGCGGCCGCAGGTTGGGGTCGAAGGAGATCAAGGCTCCGCTGTCCCGGGCAATGGCGATAGCCTCCAAGGTAGCCTGACGAACCTGGGGATGGGTCATGGACAGGGTGCCGAAGTGGAAGATCCGGCAGTTTTTCAGCACCTCCACAGGCAGATCCTGGGAGGTGAGCATCATGTCGGCACCGGGGTTGCGGTAGAAGCTGAAATCCCGGTCCCCGCCCGGCAGGGTGTGGACCACCGCCAGGGTGGTGTGGACGTTCTCGTCCCAGGAAAGGCCCTGGGTATCGATGCCGGCCTGCTCCACCACCTGCTGTAATTGAAGGCCGAAGCCATCCCGGCCCACCTTGCCGATGAAGGCCGCCTGGTATCCCAGCTTTTGCAGCATCGCCAGCACATTGCAGGGCGCCCCGCCGGGATTGGCCTCAAACAGAGGATTCCCCTGGGAGCTTAGGCCGCTGCTGGTAAAATCGATCAACAGCTCTCCCAGAGCGACTACATCAAACTGTTTCATAGACGATTCCTTTCCGCCTGCGCCAAAGGGCAGGCTTTCACAGCTTTCTCACGGGACTTCATTCCGTCACAATGTCGTGTTTTTCCACATCCAGCACCACTGTGCCGTCGCAGGAGAAGGTGATGCCGTCAGCTTCCAGCGGGGTGTAAATCACGGTGGAGGCAGCCTGCTCGCCGTCGTTGACGAAAACTTCCAGGCTGTATCGGTCCACAATCAGCCGCAGCTTCCACTGCCCGGCATGGGGGTGGATGTAGAACTTGCGCACATTCACAATGTCGCAGGGCAGGCCGCTGCGGGTGCGGTCAACGGACAGGATGTTGGTGGCCTGGTCAAAGTGGATGGTGGTGTCGTACTCCATATTTTGGGCGAGCTGGATGTCAAACCAGTGATACATGTTTTCGGCATCTCCGGGGGCGATGGTCACCGTCATGTCCAGGAAGCGGCCCTGAATCCCCGGCAGGGTTTGCTCCCCGGTCAAGGTCAATTTTTCGTATGTCACGCCGTTGCGGCGGTAGCTTTCCAGCTCCCGCACCGGCATCTGGTACAGCCGTCCGTTTTCCAGCCGCAGCTCCCGGGGAATGGTCATCTGGCCCATGAAACGCTGGCCCGGCATCCGGAAGCTGCTGGTTTCCCAGTTCTGCATCCAGCCGATCATAATTCGCCGGCCGTCCTGGGTGAGCAGGGTCTGGGGGGCGTAGAAATCCGTGCCATAGTCAATGGCCTGGATGTGCTCTCTGTCCAGCTGATGGGTCTGGGGATCGAGGGTGCCAATCAGGCAGACGTTGGCGTTGCCCGGGTGGAATTCCAGGCCGATGGGCCGCATTTCCTGGGGGCTGGTCAGCAGGACATGCTTTCCGTCCAGATAGAACATATCCGGGCATTCCCACATTTTTCCATACTGGTTGTGGCAGGCGGCCACGGTGCTGACATACTCCCAGTGGATGGCATCGCTGCTTTTGTACAGCAGGATGCTGCCGCTTCCGTCAGCGGGGCGGTTGCCGATGACGGCATAGTAGCAGCCGTCCTCCTCCCGCCATACCTTCGGGTCACGGAAATCGTGAACGCTGCCGCCCTGGGGCAGGGCAGAGCCGTCGATGACCGGGTTTCCCTGGTACTTTTCGTAATTCACGCCATCACCAATGGCGATGCACTGGGTCTGGAAGGTTTCCACGGTGCCGTCCTCCCGGCGGACATTGCGGACACCTGTATACATCAGCAGATGCCGGCCGTCGGGCATCTCCACGGCACCGCCGGAAAAGCAGCCGTCCTTGTCGTAGTCCTGATCCGGCGCCATGGCCACAGGCAGCCGCTGCCAGCGGATGAAGTCGCCGGTTTTCACATGGCCCCAGTGCATAGGCCCCCACTGGGTATCATAGGGGTGGTACTGATAAAACAGGTGGTATTCTCCCTGATAGGGAGCAAATCCGTTGGGATCGTTGATCCAGCCGATGCTGCCCGTCACATGAAAGCGGGGCAATTCTGGGGCAACGTATGGCCCATACTTCTGTTCAAACTCTCTTGCTCGCTGTAATTCTTCGCTGTGCATAAAGAAACATCCTTTCTAAAAAGGTTGGTGTACAACAGGGGCGGCCCTCTGTACTTTGCCCAAAACCAGAAACGGGGCCGATTCTTGGCAAAAGACAGAGTCTGGATTGCCCTGCCCTCCGGTTGGAGGGCAGGGACGTTGGATTTATGCGTAGAAGGCATCCAGATACTTCTGGAAGATGGACAGGTACTCTTCCAGGCCGTAGGCATCCAGGTCAGACTGGAGCTTGTCCCAGTCTGCATCGGTGAAACCGTTCATGACCCAGTTGGCCTTGGCAGTGTCGATGCACTTGCTGATATCGGGCTGCAGGTCGGCCAGCCGCTTGGTGTCCTCAGCGCTCATCAGCACATTGGGGAAGACATACTTGGTGTGCATGTCGGGGGTGTAGATGTCCTTGATCCAGTCCAGACGGTACTGGGCATCGTCGGGGCAGGTGACGTACACATCGTAGTAGCTGTCCAGAATTGCCAGAGGGCCGTTGACGCTCTCAGCTTCCCGGACTTCCACGGGGGAGGCATCGCCCAGAGGTGCGTGCTTCAGCATAGGCTCGCCGTTGGCATTGGTGCTCATCTCGAAAATGTCAAAGTCATCGTTTTCGTCATAGGTGCCCCAGTTGTTCTGCGGAGATTGGATGGGGGCGTACATCTGGTCCAGCCAGGCGCAAACCAGGGCGGGATTCTTGGCAGCGGAGGTCACAACGCAGCGGCCACGGTCGAAGCCGGAGGTGAAGGAACCGTTCTGAGGGGTAATGTTTCTGACATCGGCAGTCAGAGCGGGCAGGGGGGGCCAACCTTCCAGAGAGGCGATGTTGGCGACATCCCAGGAGAAGCAGACACCATAACGGCCGGACTTGCCCTTGGCAACATAGGTGGACCATTCCTGGGTGAAAGCTTCGGGGTCGATGAGGTTCTGCGCATACAGCTCATGGAGCCAAGCCATGCCCTTCTTGAAGCCTTCGGAGTTGGCGACACAGACCACTTTCTTGTCGTCGGTGACAGCGATGTGACGGCCACGGTCGGGATCACCATAGCCTTCTCCAAAGCCGTTGATGAGAATGCAGGGATCCTGGTCGCCGTCGTTCATAATGAAGGACATGGGGATCACGTCGCCGTCAATGGAAAATTCCTTCTTCAGCTCTGCGGCATTGTCCCGGAAAGCCAGCAGTACAGCTTCAAACTCGTCCACGGTGGTGGGCATTTCCAGATTCAGGAAGTCCAGCCATGCGGTGTTGATAAAGCTCATGTTGCCAACGGTTTGGATGGCAGTCTTTTCGTAGCCCAGCTGCTCGATCCAGGGCAGGGCCCAGATGTGGCCGTCTTCGTCGGCGCACATGGCCTTGTACTCAGGAGCCTGCTCAAAGACCTTGCACAGGTTTGGCATATACTTCTCGATGTACTCTTCCAGGGGGATGATGACACCCTGCTTGGCGTATTTCAGCAGTTCGGTATCAGCGAAGCCGGCGTGGAAGACAAAATCGGGCAGGGACTTGACATTGGCCATTTCCAGAGACTTCTTATCTTCCCATTGGTCCTCCTGGATGGTTTTCCACTCCACATGGACGTTGGTCTGCTCTTCCAGCCGCTTGAAGATGGTGCGGTTGTTGGGCTCAGACTCGGTGCCGGCAGGGAACCGGGTCAGGCCCTTGATGGTGGCCGTTTCTGCCAGAGGGAATGCCAGCGTGGCGGGGTCAACCTCGGTACCGGCGGATGCACCGCCTGCACCACCCTGGCCGCCGCAGCCGGCCAGTAGGGACATCAGCATCATCATTGCCAATGTCAGAGACAGGAACTTGGTAAATTTACGCATAGTGATTCTCCTTTATTTTCATTTTAATAAAGCACGAAAAATTGGGTTATCCCTTCACGGCGCCAGCCATGATGCCGTTGTCGAAATACTTCTGGAAGAAGGGATACATGATCATCAGAGGCAGGCTGGAAATGATGATGGTGGCATATTTCAGCAGCTCTGCCAGCTGGGCCCGGGCAGCGGTGCTCTGCATATCCGACACCATGCCGGGCTGGGGCTGGCTCTGGATCAGAATGGCCCGAAGGACCAGCTGCAAAGGCTGCTTGGCGGCATCGTTCAGATAGATCATGGCATCGAAGTAGCTGTTCCACATACCCACAAACTGCCACATGGCAATGGTGGCGATGATGGGAGTACACAGAGGCAGCAGGATCTTAAAGAAGTAGACCACCTCAGAGGCACCGTCCAATTCGGCGGCCTCCTGCATATCCTTGGGAATGCCCATGTAATAGGTCCGGGCGATGATCATATTCCACACGCTGAAAGCGCCGGGCAGCAGCACGGCCCAGATGGTATCCAGCAGGCCCATATTGCTGATGAGCAGGTAGGTGGGAATCAGGCCGCCGCTGAAGAACATGGTGATGATAAACAGGACATTGAAGAATCCTCTGCCCTTGAAATCCTGCCGGGACATGGGATATGCCGCCAGCAAGGTCACGGTGACGGAGATGGTGGTGAACAGGACAGAATAGACAACGGCATTTTTGAAGCCGATCCAGATCTGCTCGTTGGTCATGACCCGCTTATAGGCCGTCAGGGTCCACTTGCTGAAATCGAAGGTCAGGCCCTTATTCTGCAAGGTGACGGGGTCAATAAATGAGGCCAGAATGATGTAGATAACCGGCAGGATGATGGCTGCCATAAACAGGCCCAGGATCACATAGGCAAAAATCATAATGCCCTTGTCTGCGCCGGTGAGCTTTTTGAATTCCTTCTTCATGTGTCTCCTCCTCTCAGACGCCCTTGCCGTCGTTCATCTTCTTCACAACGGCGTTCATGGAGATCAGCAGAACCACATTGATCACGGTATTGAACAGGCCCACAGCGGTGGAGAAGCCGTAGTCGCCGTCCAAAATACCCTTTTTGTAGACATAGGTGGAAATGATTTCGGAAGCATTCAGGTTCAGGTCGGTTTGCAGGGCATAGGCTTTTTCAAAACCCACGCTCATGATGTTGCCCACGCTCATAATGAACTGGATCAGCACCGTATCCTTGATGGCGGGCCACTCCACGGCCTTGATCTGCTGAATGATGTTGGCACCATCCAGCACGGCGGCCTCCTTCAGCTCCTTGCTGGCGTTGGACAGGGCAGCGGTGTAGATGATGGAGGCCCAGCCGGCGCCCTGCCAGATGCCGCTGGCGATGTAAATGGTGCGGAATGCTTCCGGCATGGTCATATAATTGTAGGAGGTACCCAGAAGCATATTCAGGATGCCGGTGGGGGACAGCAGGATCCGCACGATACCACACAGCACGATCACGGAAATGAAGTTGGGCATGTACAGCACCAGCTGGATCTTCTTTTTCAGTCCGCTGCTCATAATGCGGTTGAGCAGGAAGGCCAGCAGGATGGGTACCGGGAAGCTCCACAGCAGTCCGTATACGCTGAGCTTCAGGGTGTTCATCAGATACTGCATGAAGTCAGGCGAAGACAGGAACCGGGTGAAGTGCTGAAGTCCCACCCATTCGCTGCCCAGGATGCCCCGGATCGGGTTGTACTCGGTAAAGGCGATCATCACGCCGCCCATGGGAAGGTAGCGGAAAATGATGGTCAGCAGCAGTGCCGGCAGCATGAATATCAGATACAGCTGCCAATGCTGCCTCAGATACCTGAGCGTGTTGTGTAGTTTTGACTCCTTGCCGTTTTTGGCAGCAGTCGTTGCCATGGATTTTTTCATTTGACTCCTCCTTTTCGGAAATGCCGCCCGGAAATTTTACATTTGCACAATTTCTAATGTCCTTTGACAAGTTTATGTTAGCACTGCACTGTGCCAGTGTCAACAAAAATTTTACATTTATGCAATCTTTGGTGCATTTGCACGATTTTAGAACAGGCGTTTTGCACAGTATGCCCAGCGGTTTGGTTTGACATTTGAACACCTGCTGTGTTATAATAGGAACAAAGGAAAAGGAGGTATTGAATGAATAAGAAAGTGACCATACAGGACATTGCCGATGCCCTGGGGATTTCCCGAAATACCGTGTCCAAGGCCATTAACAATGCGGACGGACTGGCGGATGCCACCAGAGAGCGTATTTTGCAAAAGGCTGTGGAAATGGGCTACAAACAGTTTTCTTATGTGGAGGCCCTGGCTGGCAGCGCCTTCCCGGCGGCGGAATCCCAGCAGCCGGTGTACCGGGGGGAGATTGCGCTGCTGACCGGCTCGTTTTTGACCTATTCTCACTTTGCGTCCCTGATGCTGGACAAGTTCCAGCGGGAGATCTCCCAGCTGGGCTATACACTCAATACCCACCGGGTGACCGGCCAGGAGATCCGCTCCCGCACCCTGCCGCCTACCCTGCATTTGGAGCAGGTCAGGGGCATTGTGTGCATTGAGCTGTTCGACTGGGACTATGATGAGATGCTGTGCGACCTGGACATCCCCATTTTGTTTGTGGACGGCCCTGCCAAACGCTGCGGACGGTCCTTGCAGGCGGACCAGCTCTACATGGACAACACCTCGGAGATCACACGCTTTGTGGGGGATATGCTGGCCAAGGGGCTGGACAAAATCGGCTTCATCGGGGATTATGACCACTGCCAGTCCTTTTACGAGCGGTATGCGGCATTTTATCTGGCCATGGAAATGGCCGGGCATCCGGTGCTGCCCCAATTCAATCTGAAATACAACGACCCCAAGGAAATCTACGCCTTTGTCGCCGGCCTTCCCCAGCTGCCGGATGTGTGGATTTGCGCCAACGACTTTGTGGCAAGGGACTTGCTGCTGGCCCTGGATGCTGCCGGGAAACAGGTGCCCAAGGATGTCCGCATCTGCGGGTTTGACGACTCGGCGGAGTCCAGATTCTGCAATCCGCCCCTGACCACCGTGCATATCCACACCCAGATCATGGCATTTTCCGCAGTCCAACTGCTGATTTCCCGAATCAAGGAGCCTTCTCTGGATTATCGCACCGTTCACACAGAAACGGACCTGATCTACCGCAGCTCCACCGGCGAGCTATGAGGTGCTTTTTATGAGATTTTTTTCCTACGACAGCAAATTCAGCCAATTCATGCTGAAATTCTGCAACTGCCGCTATTTAAGCCTTTTGTGGATGCTATGCGCCCTGCCGGTCTTTACCGCAGGAGCGGCCACCGCTGCCCTGTACGATGTAACATTGCGGATCGCCCGGAATGAGGATCCGCCGGTGACCAGCCGCTTTTTCAAAGCCTTCCGGGCCAACTTCCGGCAGGCAACGGTTTTGTGGCTGATCCTTCTGGCGCTGGGCCTGCTTTTGGGCCTGGACGGCTTCATTCTGTACCGGCTGTACAAAACCAGCGAAGGGCTGCTGGGCATCGTCTGCACCATTGGCTTGGCGCTGATCATTGTGGCGGCAGTTGCCTATGCAATTGTGCTGATGTATGTATTCCCGCTGGTTGCCAGTGTGGAAAATACCAACTGGGCCATGCTGAAAAACGCCCTGTTCATTGGCCTGCGGTATCTGTTCTGCTCCATTTTGCTGTTTGCCATTCACTTTGCCGTATTTTTTGTGGTGGTGGCCGTATTTACGCCGATTCTGTTCTTCGGTGCGGGGCTGTGCGCCATCCTCAGCTCCTATCTTCTGAACAATGTGATTCAGGCCTGCGCCAGCCACCCGGAGGAGGCGGCCCTGCCGGAGGAGAGCACGCTATGAAGATCCCTGCGGAGGAGCGGCAGCGGTACCGGGATTCCTTCCGGGAAATGCCCCTGCCCAAAAAGCTGGAGCACATCTGGCAGTACTACAAAGTCACCATTCTTCTGACGGTGGTCACGGCGGCTATCCTTCTGTCCGCCGGGTATCGGTGGATGACCCGGAAGGAGCCGGTTTTGTACCTGGCCTGTTTGAATGTGTCGCTGGGCACGCAGGTCCAGGACCAGCTTACCCAGGATTTTCTGACGGAGCAGAATTTGGATCCCAGCCGGAAGGAGATCCAGCTTTACAAAAATCTATACGTGTCTGACACCCCGGTGGCAGCCGACCATGAATATGCCTACACATCCAGAATGAAGCTGCTGGCTACCATCAATGCCCGCCAGCTGGACTTGGTGCTGATGAACCAGGAGGCATACGATTTGTGCTCCGCCAATGGATATCTGCTGGAGCTATCGGACTGGGTAGCTGTGGAGCACCTGGCCGCAAACCAGGTTGTGACAGAAAAAGCACAGACCCAGTACAGCGAAGCCGCTCCACCGGAAGTCCTGGCGGCCACCACATCCTACAATGCCGTGCCACTCAATCAGTTCCCAGGCTTCCAGAAAGCCGGCTTTTCCGGGGAGGTATACCTGGGCGTTATAGCCAACAGCCCCCGCTTGGAGCAGTGCCGGCAGTATGTGCAGTACCTGACCTCTCATTTTGGCTAGAGAATGGCGCACAAGAAACGGCGGCTCGATTCTGTGTTCCGTGAAAAAGTCCTGAAATCTTGCGATTTCAGGACTTTTTTTATAAAAAACCAGGGCCAGGCGTGGGCCTGGTCCCGGTGGGGGGATTTAGTTGATGGGGATGTAGTCGTTCGGGTCCTCGCCCCAGTTTGGTTCATTGGGACTGCGGGAGTAGCCGCAGCCGCCGTTTTCTACGGGGGAGACATCGAAGTATTGCTTTTGCCCGTTGTCGTCCAGCAGCAGCTTGCAGCCGTTTTCCGTCATGTACTGGGTGATGTCAATGGCATAGGACTTGTAGTACAGCCAGATGGTGCCGTCATCTCCTTGGAAAATCATTTCCGACAGGGACTGGGCTGCCTCTTCCGGCGACAGGGGCTTTTCGTTTCCGAACATATCGATTGCCACACCGCCGCCGCCCACGGTGTGGGTCTGGCCGTTCTGGTGGATCTGGAATTCGTATTCGCCTGGGGCTTTTTCCACCACGTCCATGTCGGCGGCTTCCCCCCGGAACCAGGACTGGATGGTGGTGCGGATGCCGCCGACGTCGGCGGCGTAGGCCACTGTAACGCAGCCGCAGAGCAGCACGACGGTGGCGACTACGGCGGCGATGGGCCGCAGAATTTTGTGGGTAGTATGCTTCATGGGAATTTCCTCCAATGCAATGGTCTTGGAGGGATGAAGCGCAGAACATGCCTGCTTGTATCGGTCCTTATTCGTCATCGTTCCATTCCTCCATGAGTGTAGATTTCAGCAGCTTCCGGCCCCGGCTGAGCCGCTGCTTGGCGGCGGCCTGGGTGATGCCCAGGATGGTGCTGATTTGGGCCAGAGAATTGTCCTCGTAGTAGTACAGGTGAATGACAAGCCGGTATTTTTCCGGCAGGGCCAGAACGGCTTCCAGCACCTGGCGGTCCTGGGGCTCCTGGAAAACCAGGGTATTTATGTAGTCTTCCAGGGGCTGGGCGTTTCTGCGCCAGAAGCTGTGGGCGGCGTTCTTGCCGCTGTTAATGGCTACCCGCAGCAGCCAGGCTTTGATATGCTGCTCCGATTCAAATTCCTTGGCGGTGGTGTGATATTTGATGAATGTTTCCTGGACGGCATCCTCCGCATCCTGGGCACAGCGGCAGGCGCTGAATGCCGCTGCATACAGGTTTTGCTGGTAACGCCGAACCAGGGTTTCTGTGGGAATCCGCATAGGTGCACCCTCGATTCTGTTGGATTTGGAAAGGCCCTTTCATCTATCATACAATTGAGACAGGAAAAAGGTGACAAAATCAATAAAAAATTTTGGACAAAATGGGCGGGCGGCGTGCCGCCGCTGTCAATGGCGAGCCTGATACCCTAGTGGTTAACCAACACCTTAGGGGGTCACCCGGTTCGTTACAGCTCAATGACTTGGACAAGGGAAAGCCCTCTCCGCCCAGTGTGCGCACTGGGCACCTCTCCCAAAGGGAGAGGCAAGGCGGCGGGCGGCCAGTGGCCGCTGACAATTCGAGCCTGTTACCCTGGCAGTAGACCACCGCCTTTGGGGGGGCACCCGGTTCGCCACGGCTCAGTAGTTGGGGCAAAAGGGGATGCACTTTTCGTAGGGCGGGGGCATGCCCCCGCCGACCACGTGAGTTTACCTTAGCAGTCACCCGATTCGTTATGTACTGGTGGACGGAAAAAACCTTCCTCCGGGGCGGCGTGCGGCCCCAGGGAAAAGAAAATGTGCGCAGCGGCTGTTTCCACTGCGCACATATTTTTGGATTACAGCTCCCGGTACATGCCGGCGGCATCGTCTTTGCGGACGTTGTCGGCCACTTCCAGAACCTCCACCGCCACGGTGCGGCTGCCCAGGGCGATTTCCAGCTTGTCGCCTACTTTCACGTCATAGCTGGCCTTGACGATGCGGCCATTGACGCTGATGCGGCCGTTGTCGCAGGCTTCGTTGGCTACCGTGCGGCGCTTGATCAGCCGGGAGACTTTCAGAGACTTATCCAGCCGCATAGGCTTACTTGGCCACGGCGTCCTTCAGAGCCTTGCTGGCGTTGAAGGCGGGGACCCGGGTGGCGGGAATCTGGATGGGCTCCTTGGTGTGGGGGTTGCGGCCCATACGAGCCTGGCGGTCCTTCGTCTCGAAGGTGCCGAAGCCGGACAGCTGGACCTTCTCGCCCCGGACCAGGGCGGCGGTGATGGCATCGATGGCGGCGTTCAGAACCCGCTCCGTATCTTTCTTCGTCAGCCCGGCATCCTCAGCAGCGGCTGCAATCAGTTCCATTTTGTTCATTGAAGACATCCTCTTTTCTTATGGCAGATAACCGGCGAAGCCTTTGCTTGCGGTTGTGCGCCCAATGGCGCAGAAAGTTATGTTAGAGTAACATAACAAGCGAAAAAAAGCAAGAGGATTTTTTAACAATTCCGATTTTTTCAGGATAAAACCAGGGTTTTACCGAAAATGGGTGGCAAACCAGTCGTTGGCATTGCCGTCCTGGGTGGCAATCAAATACGGGGCGACGATGACATCGTCTACGTCAAAATGCCGCACGAAATCCGCCATGGAGCGGTCCCAATATTTGCGGTAGTCGATGGCCCACACGTTGTGGTAGTTCTGGCTGAGGTAGGGGACGAAGCAGTTACCGAAGGAGTCCTTCACCACCAGGCAGTTGGGGGCATCTGGCAGGTCCTCGTTGACAATGTGGACCACCGGGGTGTCGCTGCCCAGGAAGGCGGCGTATTTTCCCTCTGCCTTTTGGTTGGAAACGTCCCGGATCAGGGGAAATTCTCCGAAGGTGGTTTCGCTGCGGTACATGGTGATGTTCCCCTGGGGAATCCAGGATTCCATCTCATCCCGCTTCAGCCGCCTGGGGTAGGGGACTTTTCCGTAGATGGAGCCGATCATCTCGCCCTGGTTCAGGTACTGCATATCCTCCAGGGCCGCCGGCTCCATGCCCGCCGCTTCACAGACGGCCTGGTAGGCATAGTAGGCCCCCAGGGCGGACCAGTGGTGGTCGGTGCGGTAGAACAGGTATTCGTCCCGGTGCTCCAGAAGCTTGCCCACGGTGTCCACTGTCAGCACGTCGTCGCCCATCTGGCTGTGCATCCGCTCCAAAATCTCGTCCTGGGGGGTGCAGTTCAGCTGGGGCAGAAGCTCCCGGTCCACCATAATGCCGATGGAGGTGGGAGCCGGTGCGCTGATGACCCGCACCCCTTCCTGGGCCATGCGCTGGCCGAAACCCGCCAGGGTTTTGGCGTAGCGGTCGCACATCCGGGGGGAGATGCTCAGCTGGTTGTAGCCGGCGTCGCCGATCTGGATGGCCTTGCCGATATGAACATCCGCAAGTTCCACATTGGGAATGGTGGGAACGGTCTGCTCCGTGGCAGAGGTGGCAGCGCCGTCGGCGGCAGCCCCAGTGGGGGCTGTGGCGGGCGTGGGGATATCTTCCTCCACCGGCGCTTCCATGGTGTCCAGGGGCCCGGCAATGGCGATTTCAGAATAGCCATGGAGAGAGCTGAGGGACTGGGAGACACCGATCCATCCCTCCCGGCCGGGGAAGGTGTCCGAGAACCAGAGGCTGATGTCGTCAAAATAGTCGCCGGACATAAGGGAGGACCAGGAAAAATCCGGGAATGCAGCCAAATCCCGGTTCTCGCCGTAGGAGATGGTGGGCCGCAGGGGCACAATGGCGGAAACCACCGTGAGCACAGCCAGGGTCAGGAAAAAGGGCAGGGCAAATTTGCGGTTGGGTTTGTCCATGGGGAAACCTCCTAGAATCGGAAATAGAGGAAGGGATTGTAGCTGTCACCCACCAGGCAGGCGGTGGAAAGCAGCAGCAGCGCCACGGGAATCAGGGAATAAAGTACCACGTTCCAGCACCAGGTAAGGGCGGCGCTGCGGGCACAGCCCTGTTCCAGCCGCTGCCGCAGCCAGCGGCCCAGGGGCAGGCTGGCCACAATGGCGGCCAGCAGCAGGAACTGGTGGCTTTGCAGCTGAATCTCAGCGGAGAAGCTGGTGAGGGGATTGCCGTTGCCGCCCAGCAGGGAGCGAATCAGCGCCAGCCCCAGCCGCAGATCGGTAAAGCGGAAGATGGCCCAGCCAAGGCTTACCACCAGCAGCAGGTACAGATTGGACAGCACGGGAATTTTGTCCAGCAGCTTCTTAAGGCCGGCCCGCTCCACCATCAAAAAGAGGAAGAACCACAGGCCCCACAGCACAAAGTTCCAGCTGGCGCCGTGCCAAAGGCCGGTAAGCGCCCAGACCAGGAAGGTGCTGAGGATCATCCGGGCCAGGCCGTGGCGGCTGCCGCCCAGGGGGATGTACACATAGTCCCGGAAGAAGGTGCCCAGCGAGATGTGCCAACGCCGCCAAAATTCCGTGACACTGCGGCTGAGGTAGGGGTAGTTGAAGTTCTCCGGGTAGTGCAGCCCCAGCATCTGCCCCATGCCGATGGCCATGTCCGAGTAGGCGGAAAAGTCCAGGTAGATGTGCAGCGCATAGGCACCGATCCCCAGCCATGCCCCCAGAACGGACTGCTGGGAGAGAAACGACAGATTCTGGGCGAACAACGCCGGGTTGGAGGCGGCAGCGTCCGCCAGCAGCATGGTGTCGGCCAGAGCGCCGCAGGGGTTGGCCAGCAGGGCTTTTTTCGCAAGACCGGCGCAGAATCTGGATACGCCCCGGGCGACCTCCGGCTGCCGGCGGCCGGGAATGAACAGCTCCTGCTCAATGGTCTGATAGCGGACGATGGGACCGGCGATGCACTGGTGGAACAGGGCGGCGTACAGCAGCACGTTCCAGTAGCTGCGCTGGGCCTGGGCCTGTCCCCGGTATACATCCACCACGTAGGTCAGCAGCTGAAAGGTATAAAAGGAGATGCCGATGGGCAGGGCAATGCGGCGGACAAACTCCGGCACTGCCCCAAACAGGGGGAAGATCATGCCGCTGTACTTGAAAAAGCCGATCAGCCCCAGCATCACGGCGGCGGCCGCAGCCAGCCACAGCCGCTTGGCGGTGCCGGTGCAGCGGGCAACCTGCCCGGCGCAGAGCCAGGCGGCAAAGCTCATGCCCATGAGTAGCAGCACATACTTCGGCTCGCCCCAGGTATAGAAAATCAGGGAGAAAATCAGCAGCGCCGCATTTTGGAGCCGGTGATTTCCCCGGCACAGGCCGTAGGCCAGCAGCGACAGGGGGAAAAAGGCGTATAGGAAAATTAAGCTGGAAAATACCATGATTTCGTTCCTTTCTTCTTTCTACCATATATTGCGATGCTTGCTATTATACAGAAATAGAATGAAAAAAACAATATGCAGCCTGCATAGAAAGGAAAAAAGTTCCGGGGCCGGATGATTCCGGCCCCGGAAGGGGTTATTCGATGACGTGATACTGCTTCAGCAGCTTTTCAATGTCGGTTCCTTTGATTTTCTCCAGCAGCTTTTTCACCACCATCCGCTCCTTGAAGCCCAGGTCCATGTCGGTCAGGGGCCTGCCATCCCGGAGCTGAATGGTTGCATTCAGCAGATCCCGGATGTCATAGGTGCTGCCCCAGACCTCCGGCACGCCCCGGTCGATGTCCAGCAGGGTGTAGACGGCCTCCATGCCGGTGCGCATGGAATATTCGGTGGTGAAGATGGTGTCCCGCTCCGTTTCGGCAAACTGGCCCAGGAAGGCGAAGTTCACGGCATCCTGGGGCACCACGTCGGGACGGTCGCCGGCCTGACGGGGCATGAAGAAGGCGGTGATATAGGGCATCATTACAGGCACGGTGTTGGCGCTGTGGGCAGCCAGCTCCTCAATCTGGTCCACGGGGACTCCCAGGTGGTACAGCCACTCCATGCAGATCTCCTGGCCGGTACACGCACGCATAGGCTTTTTCACGAAGTTGCCGGGCTTGTCGGTGAACAGGCCGTATACCCACACCACGCACTGGTCCTTGGGCTGGGTGCGGAACTGGGGCTGGCGGTTGATGGTCCAGCTCATCAGCCAGCCGGAGTCCTTCACCGTGACGATGCCGCCGGTGACCACGCCGCCGCTGAAGGGGTCCCGCTTGCAGATTTTCTGGATATAGGGGATGATCTTCTGATCCAGGGTGGTGACGGTGGCGCTCATCCAGTTGGACTGCTCCGGGGTGGAGCAGAACTTGTCCGGGTTGCCGAAGGACACATCCTGGGCGGCGATCCGACGCCACATATCCCAGCCGCCGCCGGGGCGCAGCTCCGGGTCAAACTTGGCCGGGGTGGTCTGGGAGCCCATGGAGGAGTTTTCCACACAGCCGCCGGGGGTGATGAACACCAGGTCCTGCTCCGTCAGATCGACGGTGCGGCTGCGGCCGTCTTCCAGCAGCTGGATGCTCTTTGCCAGCTTCCGGCCGGGGCGGATGTCGAAGTCCACGCTGACCACCTTGGTGTTGTAGTGGAACTGGACACCGTAGCTTTCCAGATACTTGACCATGGGCAGGATCATGGACTCGTACTGATTGTAGCGGGTAAAGCGCAGGGCCTTGAAGTCCGGCAGGCCGCCTACGTGGTGGATATAGCGCTTGATGTAGCGCTTCATCTCCAGGGCGCTGTGCCAGTTCTCGAAGGCGAACATGGTGCGCCAGTAGAGCCAGAAGTTGGAATCCAGCACCTCATCGTCGAAGAACTCCGTAATGCGCTTGTTGTACAGGTCCTCGTCCGGGGTGAAGAACAGGCGCATGATCTCCATGGCGCCCTTGTCGGACAGGCCGAACTTGCCGTCGGTGTGGGCATCCTCACCCTGGCGGACGGTGGCCCGGCACAGGGAATAGTTGGGGTCCCGTTTGTTCAGCCAGTAGTATTCGTCCAGCACGCTGACACCCTCGGTTTCAATGGAGGGGATGGAGCGGAACAGGTCCCACATGACCTCGAAATGGTTGTCCATTTCCCGGCCGCCCCGCATCACATAGCCCAGGCCGGGATACTCCCAGCCATCGCAGGCCCCGCCGGGGATGGGATCTTTCTCGTAAATGTGGATGTGGCTTCCGCTCATTTGGCCGTCCCGAACCAGATAACAGGCAGCGGTCAGGGGCGCCAGGCCGGTGCCGATGAGATGGGCGGTCTTCTGCTCCACGCCCTGGGGCTTCCGGGGCCGGGCAAAGGCTTCATAGTTGCCGCTGGAATAATACATATGGGTTTCCTCCTTGTGTTGATGGAAGTCTCCGGAAAAATCCACCAAATGGATTTACTGGGAGCTTTCGGATGCCCATAGTATAGCCCAAAACACCGCCCCATTCCACGGACACCCCCAAAAACCTGCCTGAAAATCAGACACTTGGAGAAAGTTGCCTAAGAAAAAACCGCAAGAACCGGCCCCCGAACTTTCAGGGGTCGGTTGTAGCGCATCCAAAGGGCCTCGCAGAGTTTGCCGCTGAAAGCGGCAAAGAAAGTCAGTTCCATTTTCGGCCGGGGCGTGTACCTGGCCGAAAATTCTTCTCAGGCTGCAAGTGTGGAATTTGCTTGCCGTTGGCAAGCAAATTATGCACGCAGCAGACTGCAAAAACCTGTCCAAAAGCCCAAAAGGGGATTTTGGACAGAGTAAAACCGCCCCCTGAACTTTCAGGGGGCGGCGCTTGTGTTATGCTTCCGTTTCCGGGGGGAGGGCGGTGTCTTCGGGTTGGGGCAGGCGGTTCTTGTCTGCGTTGACGTAGGCCATCAGCTCGTCGCCGGTGATGGTTTCCTTCACCAGCAGGAACTCGCTGACCTCGTCCAGCAGGGACCGGTTCTCGGTGAGGATCCGCTTGGCATCGGCGTAAGCGGCATCCAGAATGGACTTGACTTCGGCATCCACCTCAGCGGCGGTGGTCTGGGCGCAGTCCATATAGGCCTGGCCGTCCAGATACTGGTTCTGCACCGAAGCAGTGGACATGAGGCCGAATTTCTCGCTCATGCCGTACTGGGTGACCATGTTCCGGGCCAGGGCGGTGGCCCGCTGGATGTCGTTGGCAGCGCCGGTGGTCTGAATGCCGAAGACCACCTGCTCGGCAGCCCGGCCGCCTACCAGGGTGCGCAGCTCAGTGCGCAGCTCGTCAGCGGTGGACAGGAACTTTTCCTCCTCCGGCATCTGCATGGTGTAGCCCAGTGCGCCGGAGGTGTGGGGCACGATGGTGATTTTGGACACCGGCTGGGAATGCTTTTCCAGAGCGGCCACCAGGGCGTGGCCCACCTCGTGATAAGCCACCAGCCGCTTTTCCATGTCGGTGAGCACGGTGTTTTTCTTCTCCGTGCCGGCAATGACGGTTTCAAAGGACACCAGCAGGTCCTCCTGGTTCACCGCCTGACGGCCATGGCGCACGGCCCGCAGGGCGGCCTCGTTGACCAGGTTGGCCAAATCCGCACCCACCGCACCGGCGGTAGCCTGGGCGATTTTCCGCAGGTCCACGTCCTCGGCCAGACGAATCTTCCGGGTGTGGGCTTTCAGGGTGGCCAGACGGCCCTGGAGGTTGGGGCGGTCCACGATGATCCGCCGGTCGAACCGGCCGGGCCGCAGCAGGGCCTTGTCCAGGATCTCCGGCCGGTTGGTGGCGGCCAGGCACACGATGCCCTTGGAAGACTCAAAGCCGTCGATTTCGCTGAGCAGCTGGTTCAGGGTCTGCTCCTGCTCGGAGTTGGAGCCGTAGCGGTTGTCCCGGGAGCGGCCCACGGCATCGATTTCGTCAATGAAGATGATGCAGGGCGCCACCTTGGCCGCCTGCTGGAACAGGTCCCGCACCCGGCTGGCACCCATGCCCACGAACATCTCCACAAAGTCCGAGCCGGAAATGGAGAAGAAGGGCACGTCGGCCTCACCGGCCACAGCCTTGGCAAGCAGTGTCTTGCCGGTGCCGGGGGAGCCTACCAGCAGCGCACCCTTGGGCAGCTTGGCGCCGATTTCGGTGTACTTCTGGGGGTTATGCAGGAAGTCGATGATCTCCTGCAAGGATTCCTTGGCTTCGTCCTGGCCGGCCACATCCTTAAAGGTGACACCGGTCTGCTTTTCCATGTAGACCTTGGCCTTGCTCTTGCCCAGGCCGCCCATCATGCCGTCACCGCTCATGCGCTTGGTGAGCATGTTCATCAGCAGGAACATACCGCCGATCATAATGGCGTAGGAAATCACCATCATGATCACGGAGTTGTCCTCCACGATGGGGCTGTTTACCTTGGCACCCTTGGCTTCCAGCTCTGTGGCCAGGGCCATCAGGTCGCCGCCGGCGGGCACGCCGGTGAAGCAGGCTTTCTGCCGGGAGGGGTCTTTCTGGGATTCCTCCTTGGTCATGTAGAGAATGCGGTCATAGCGGATCTCCACCTCAGCCAGCTGTCCGGCATTCTTGGCAGCGATGAAGTCGCTCCAGCTTGTCTCGGTGTACTGGCTTTTTTCTACGGTGTTCATCACCCAGCTGAACAGCAGCACCAGAATCAGTGCGATCATCAGCGGGGTAAAAAAACTGCCCTTGGGCCGGTTGCCGCCAGGCTTTTGGTTGTTGGGGTCGTTTCCACGATTGGGTTCCATAGTCCTCTTGCCTCCTTGTCGTTAACATTTTCCTCATCATAGCACATTTTTCCCTGGTAAGCAACGAAGGAATCGGGACTTGTGCGTAAACTTTCTGTGAATTTCCGGCAAAATCGGCCAGGCGGCCGGGTTTGCGAAAAAAAGAGTTGAGAATTTGCCTGGGGGCTGGTATAATAGCACCATCTATTCCCATAGGTATCAATTTGATTTTTTAAGTATGGAGTTGACATTATGAATGAAAACCGCCGTCCCCAGCGTGGGGATGCAGACCGCCGCCGTCCGGGCCGTGGGCCACAGGAGCGGGCTGTGGAGGAAGTGGAGGGCCAGCTGGAGGGCCGCAACGCCGTCCAGGAGGCACTGAAAAGCGGACGCACCATTGACAAGGTGTTTGTGGCCTCCGGCGATACCGACCGGGGCTTGCAGCGCCTGGCGGCCCAGGCCAAGGAAGCCGGGGCTGTGGTGGTGAGCGTGGACCGGCGGAAGCTGGATGCCATGTCCTTCACCCGTGCCCATCAGGGCATCATCGCTCTGGCCGCTGCCCATGACTACTGCACCATCGACGATATCCTGGCCGAGGCTGCCGCCCGGGGGGAGGCCCCGCTGGTGGTCATCTGCGACGAGCTTTCCGACCCCCACAACCTGGGCGCCATTCTGCGAAGCGCCGAGTGCGCCGGTGCCCACGGGGTGATCATCCCCAAGCGCCGCAGTGTGGGCCTGACGGCCACCGTGGCCAAGGCCTCCGCCGGTGCGGTGGAGTATATGAAGGTGGCGAGAGTGACCAACATCAGCGCCGCCATTGCCGAGCTGAAGGAAAAGGGTGTGTGGGTGTTCGGCACCGCCGCCGAAGGCTCCATCCCCATGTACCAGGCGGATCTGTCCGGCCCGGCAGCCATCGTCATCGGCAACGAGGGCGACGGCATGAGCCAGCTCGTCCGCAAAAACTGCGACGTGATGGTGAATATCCCCATGAGAGGCCGTATCAGCTCCCTGAACGCATCCGCCGCTGCGTCGATCCTGCTGTATGAGGCGGTGCGCCAGCGTATTTGATCAGGAGGAAACCCAATATGGATGAAAAGAACACCGAATTGGACGAACTGTCTGAATTTGACCTGGAAGACATTCTCAACGAATTTCACCAGGAGCCGGCGGGCAAGGAGCCGGAAAACCCGGAGGATACCGACTTTGGCAAGCTGCCCAAGGAGCTGCCGGAGCTAACGCTGGAAGAGCCGGAGACGGTGGATTTGGACGAACTGCTAAACGGCCTGGACCTGCCGGAGGAAGCGGAGAAGCCGTCGGCGGAAGGGGAAGAAGCGCCCCTTCAAATGCCGGAGGAAGAAGCCCAGGAATCCCAGGAAGAGGCCGAAGCGCCCCAGGACGATGACACGCAAGCCCCGGAAGGGGAGAAAAAGGAGCCTGCCCTGGAGGGCGACACCGTTCGCTTCGCCCCCATTACCGACGAGCAGCTGGACCAGGCCCTGGCGGATATCAAGGCGGAGATGGTCCAGACGGAGAAGAAGGTGGAGCCTTCCGCTGCGGTGGAGGAAACCTTCATCCCGGCGCCCATCGTCTTTACTCCCCGGTCCCGTCTGCGGGAGCTGAAAAAGAAGCTGGTCTCCGGCCCGGAGAAGCGGTATTACGAGCTGGCGGAAATGGGCATGGGCAAGCTTCAGCTGGCGATTTTGGTCAATGTGGTGCTGGTGCTGATCTGCACCGGCGTGACGGCCATGTTTGCCATGGGCATGATTCCGGAGAACCGGCTGCGGTTGGTGATTTTCAGCCAGGTGCTGGCTATGATGATTTCCGCCCTGATGGGCAGCGGCCTGCTGGTGGACAGCGTTGTGGAGCTGTTTAAGGGCCGCTTCGGGGTGAATACCCTGCTGACCATTACCTTTATCGCCTGTATGGCCGATGCGGTGCTGTGCCTGATGGAGCTGCGGGTGCCCTGCTGTGCAGCGTTCAGCGTGGAGATGACCATGGCCCTGTGGGCAAGACAGCAGCGCCACAATACGGAAATGGCCCAGATGGACACCATGCGCAAGGCCGTCCGGCTCCATGGCATCGTCCGCACGGCGGATTTCTACCAGGGCCAGGAGGCCCTGCAGCGCACCGAGGCTGAGGTGGAGGACTTTATGGAAACCTACGATAAGGTTTCCGGCCCCCAGCTGGTGCAGAGCATTTATGCCGGTATGGCGCTGCTGGCCTGTGTGTGCATTGCGGTGCTGGCGGGGCTGTCCCACGGCATGAGCATGGCCCTGCAAATCTTCGCTACCAGCCTGCTGGTGGCGGTTCCCGCCAGCTTCTTCGTCAGCGTCACCCGGCCTATGGCCATTTTGGAGCAGCGGCTGCACATGGTGGGCACGGTGCTGTGCGGCTGGGCCGGCGTGAAGGGCCTGTGCGGCAAGGCCATCTTCCCCTTGGAGGATGACGACCTGTTCCCCCAGGGCAGCACCAAGCTCAACGGGGTGAAATTCTATGGCGACCGGGACCCGGATGAAGTGGTCAGCGCCACGGCATCTCTGATCAGCTGCTCCGGCGGCGGCCTGGTGCCGGTGTTCCAGCAGCTGATGAACAGCCGCAATGTCCAGCCCAGCCCGGTGGAAAACTTCCGCAATTACGGCGGCGGTGGAATCGGCGGCGAGATCGGCGGCGAGCCGGTGCTGCTGGGCAGCCTGAACTTTATGCAGGACATGGGCGTGGAGATCCCTGAGGGGACCATGGTCAGCCAGGCGGTGTACGCCGCCATGGACGGCCAGCTGTGCGCCGTGTATGCCATTGCCTATGCCAAGATGCGCTCGGCAGCGGCAGGTCTTGTGACCCTGTGCACCTATCCCAAGCTGACCCCCATGATGCTGTGCGGCGACTTTATGCTCACCGAAAGCTTCCTGCGGGCCAAGTTTGAGGTGAAGACCAAGCGCATTGCCTTCCCGGAGCGGGAGGTGGTGGAGCAGCTGCGCAAGGTGCAGCCCGCCCCGGAGGCCCGGGTGCTGGCGATTACCACCCGGGAGGAGCTGGTCAGCGCCGCCTACGCCGTCACCGGCGCACGGGCCGTGCGTACTGCCACCCGGCTGGGCGTGATTTTGCACATGGTCAGCGGCATTCTGGGCCTGGTGATCATGCTGGTGCTGGCCATCCTGGGCAACACCGAACTGCTGACCCCCATCAACATCCTGCTCTACCAGCTCATCTGGGCCATCCCCGGCCTGCTGGTAACCGAATGGGCCAGAACCGTTTGAGCAGAGTGCATAGAAACACAAAAGGAGCGGACTGCGGTCCGCTCCTTTTTATGCTGTTTGCTCCATGGCGGTGCCTTTTGCCGAATTTTCTGGGGAAACGTTCTTTTCCAGAAAGGCAGCGGCTTAAGAATGGACAGTTGACAATTGTGGTATCGGCCTGCGCCGATGATTGAAAATCCAGCCAAGGGGTGCGGGGATACCAAGGGACTGCCGTGGTAAACGCAACGGGTCGGCGGGGGCATGCCCCCGCCCTACGAAAGGTACGTCTTATTTCCCCAAAACCATTGAGCTGTAACGAACCGGGTGCCCCCCAAAGGCGGTGGTTCACCGCCAGGGGGTCAGACTCGTAATCGACAGCGGCACGCCGCCCTTGCCTCTCCCTTTGGGAGAGGTGTCACGGCGTTCGCCGTGACAGAGAGGGCTTAGCCGTTCGCCGCTTACTTGAAGTACTGGACGGCGGAGCGGAACATCTGGATGTCGTACTGGCCGGGGACGTTCTTGTACAGGTCCGGGCCGATGCGTTCGCTGTGGCCCATCTTGCCGAAGACACGGCCGTCCGGGGAGGTGATGCCCTCAATGGCCCACAGGGAACCGTTGGGGTTGAAGTCGATGTCGGCAGTGGCTACACCATCCAAATCCACGTACTGGGTAGCGATCTGGCCGTTGTCCGCCAGCTGCTGGATCAGCTCAGGGCTGGCCAGGAACTTGCCCTCGCCGTGGGAGATGGGCACATTGTAAACCTCGCCCACCTGGGCCAGACGGAGCCAGGGAGACTTGTTGGACACCACGCGGGTGTGGACGATCCGGCTCTGGTGCCGGGAAATGTTGTTGAAGGTCAGAGTGGGGCAGCTGGCATCGGCGTCGATGATCTTGCCGTAGGGCACCAGGCCCAGCTTGATCAGCGCCTGGAAGCCGTTGCAGATGCCGCACATCAGGCCGTCCCGCTGCTCCAGCAGCGCCGTCACCTGCTCCTTAATGGCAGCGTTGCGCAGGAAGGCGGTGATGAACTTGGCGGAGCCGTCCGGCTCGTCGCCGCCGGAGAAGCCGCCGGGGAGGAAAATCATCTGGGCCTGGGCAATGCGCCGGGCCACATCCTCCACACTCCGGGCCACATCCTCAGCGGTCAGGTTGCGAATCACCACCACGTCAGCCTCACCGCCGGCTTCGGTCACTGCCCGGGCGGAGTCATACTCGCAGTTGGTGCCGGGGAAGACGGGAATCAGCACACGGGGCTTGGCTACCTTAACGGCCGGAGCCAGGCTGCTCTGCTCCCGATGGGACAGGGGGGGAATGGTCTGCTCCGCAGCCGCAGCCTGGGTGGGATAGACATTTTCCAGCACCTCAGCATTGCGCCGGTACAGCTCCTCCACGGTCATGGTTTCCTGGCCGTAGGTAATGGCGCTCTGAGCCGTGGTGCGGCCGATCCGCCGGGCACAGGGCAGGTCCACATCCTCAGTCAGCTCAGCCACGATGCTGCCGTAGCCGGGGCCGTAGGACAGGGGGGCATCCGACTGGCTGACAAAGCCCAGGTTGTTGCCGAAAGACATCTTCATCACGGCCTCAGCCACGCCGCCGCCATCCACAGCCCAGGCGGCACGGACCTTGCCCGCCTGGCACAGCTGGTGGAAGGCTTCCCATGCGGCTTTCCAGCCGGCAAAGTCGTCGGTGGCGCAGCCGCCGAACAGGTATACAGGGTGGTCTGCTTCCTTAAACTCAGGAGACAGTACTTCGTCTGCCAGCACCGGGGCAATGGCAAAGGAAATCAGGGTGGGGGGCACGTCCTTGTCCAGGAAGGTGCCGGACATGGAGTCCTTGCCGCCAATGGCCGCAGCGCCCAGACCCAGCTGGGCATCCAGAGCACCCAGAAGCGCCTGGAAAGGCTTGCCCCAGCGCTGGGGTTGATTGCCCAGCTTCTCAAAGAACTCCTGGAGGGTGAGGTACACTTTCTTATAGTCGCCGCCGGCAGCCACCAGCTTGGCCACGGAGGAAACCACGCTGGCAATGGCACCCTGGTAGGGGTCTCGGCTCAGCAGGTCCGGGTCACAGCCCCAGCTGAAAATGCTTCCCTGCTGGGTGTGCTGGCCGGGCAGAACCGGCAGCAGCGCCGCCATAGCCTGGGCCGGGGTGCGCTGCAGCTTGCCGCCGTAGGGCATCAGGATGCTGCCAGCACCGATGGTGGAGTCGAACCGCTCCACCAGGCCCCGCTGGGAGGCAAACTTCAGGTCGGAAGCGATGTCTGCCAGGGTGCGGCTCTGGGCCGGGGCAGCCTGGGCCTGCTGGGGAACCTGGACACCGGCGTGCTTCACAGCGCCGTTGGTGTTCAAAAATTCCCGGCTCAGGTCGGCAATGGTCTGGCCCTTCCAGCGCATCACCATCCGGGGCTGCCGGGTGACAACAGCCACCTGGTAGGCTTCCAGATTTTCTGCCTGAGCGCCGGCGATGAAGGCAGGGGCATCCTCAGGTGCTACCACCACAGCCATACGCTCCTGGGATTCGGAGATGGCCAGTTCCGTGCCGTCCAGGCCGTCGTACTTCTTCCGCACGGCATCCAGGTCGATTTCCAGGCCGTCGGCCAGCTCTCCGATGGCCACGGACACGCCGCCGGCACCGAAGTCGTTGCAGCGCTTGATCAGCCGAGTGATCTCCGGGTTGCGGAACAGCCGCTGAATCTTCCGCTCCTCCGGGGCATTGCCCTTCTGGACTTCGGAAGCCATGGTGGTCAGGGACTTCCTGTTGTGGCTCTTGGAGGAGCCGGTGGCACCGCCGATGCCGTCCCGGCCGGTGCGGCCGCCCAGCAGGATCACCACATCCCCGGGGGCGGGGCATTCCCGGCGGACATTGTAGGCCGGGGCAGCGGCCACCACAGCGCCGCATTCCAGCCGCTTGGCCACATACCCATCGTGGTACAGCTCAGCCACATGGCCGGTTGCCAGACCGATCTGGTTGCCGTAGGAGGAATATCCGGCGGCAGCGGTCTGGCACAGCTTCCGCTGGGGCAGCTTGCCTGCCAGGGTTTCCTGGAAGGAGCGGCGGGGGTCCGCAGCGCCGGTGACCCGCATGGCCTGGTGGACATAGGCCCGGCCGGACAGGGGATCCCGGATGCAGCCGCCGATGCAGGTTGCAGCGCCGCCGAAGGGCTCGATCTCTGTGGGATGGTTGTGGGTTTCGTTTTTGAACATCAGCAGCCAGTCCTGGTCCTTGCCGTCCACCTGGGCGGTGACGTGGATGGAGCAGGCGTTGATTTCTTCGGACTCGTCCAGCTCCGGCAGCAGGCCCCGCTTTTTCAGGGTCTTGGCGCCGATGGTGGCGATGTCCATCAGGGTCTGGGGCCGGGCAGCGGCCTTCTCCTTGCCGTAGACCTCCTCCCGGGCAGCCAGATACCGCTCATAGGCTTGGCGCACCAGGGGGTCGTGGATCTCCACGCTGTCCAGGTGGGTGGAGAAGGTGGTGTGCCGGCAGTGGTCAGACCAGTAGGTGTCCACCACCCGAATTTCGGTGATGGTGGGGTCCCGATGCTCCTGGTCCCGGAAATAGCCCTGCAGGAAGGTCAGGTCATCCAGGTCCATGGCAAGGCCCAGGCTGTCCAGCAGCTCCTGAAGGCCCTGGCGGTCCATGGCGGTGAAGCCCTCCACGGTGGCTACCCGCTGGGGAGCCTGGATGTCGTGGGCCAGAGTCTCCGGCTTTTCCAGGGAAGCTTCCCGGCTCTCCACGGCGTTGATCACGTGCTTCTTGAACAGGTCGATTTCCTGCTGGGTCAGCTGGCCGTACAGGGCGTAGACCTTGGCGGTGCGCACCGTGGGCCGCTCCCCCTGGGAGATAATCTGAATGCACTGGGCGGCGGAGTCGGAGCGCTGGTCAAACTGGCCGGGCAGAGCCTCCACGGCGAACACAAAGGCACCGGGCAGGTCCACCTGGGCGGTGGCAATGTCCAGCTGCGGCTCGGAGAACACGGTTTTGACGGCGTAGTCAAACAGCTCCTGGGTGATGTTTTCCGCATCGTAGCGGTTGAACAGCCGGATGTTTTCCAGGCCGGTAAGGCCCAGCAGGGACCGGGCTTCCCGGAGCAGGCCCTGGGCTTCGTTGTCCAGGCCCGGCTTTTTCTCTACAAATATACGATAAACCATGGGGTAAACTCCTCCTAGTTTTGGTGACGGTCCCGATGGGGCCGTTATCGCAGGGCCTGCAAGGCCCGCTGGCCGATGTCACTGCGGCGGTAAGCGCCTTCAAACTGAACGCCGTCGCTGAGACGGTAGGCTTCCTCAATGGCCTGTTCCAGGGTGTCGGCCACGGCGGTGGTGCCGGTGACCCGGCCGCCGGAGGTGACCAGCCGGCCGTCCTGGAGCTTGGCACCGGCCACATAGGTGTGGGCCAGGGCCTCCGGGGTGAAGGTGATGGGGAAACCCTTCTGATAGCTGGTGGGGTAGCCCTTAGATGCCAAAATCACGCAACAGGCGTGCTTGGCAGAGAAGCGGACCTCCGTCTGGGCCAGGGTGCCCTCGGTGCAGGCACGCATAATGGTGAGCAGGTCGCTTTCCAGCAGGGGCAGCACCACCTGAGTCTCCGGGTCGCCGAAGCGGCAGTTGTACTCGATGACCTTGGGGCCGCTGGGGGTCAGCATCAGGCCGAAGTACAGGCATCCCCGGAAGGTGCGGCCTTCGGCGTTCATGGCAGCGATGGTGGGCAGGAAGATCTGCTCCATGCACTGCTGGGCGATTTCGTCGGTATAGTATGGGTTGGGGGCCACGGTGCCCATGCCGCCGGTGTTCAGGCCGGTGTCGTGGTCGCCGATGCGCTTGTGGTCCATGGAGGACACCATGGGCTTGACCACCTTGCCGTCGGTGAAGGCCAGCACGCTGACCTCCGGGCCGGTGAGAAATTCCTCAATGACAATGTGCTCGCCGGAAGCGCCGAATTTGCGGCCCTCCATCATATCCCGGACGGCCTCCATGGCTTCCTGCCGGGTCTGGGCGATGATGACACCCTTGCCCAGGGCCAGGCCGTCGGCCTTGATCACCGTGGGAATGGGGGCAGTCTCCAGATAGGCCAGGGCCGCCGCCATGTCGTCGAACACTTCGTAGGCAGCGGTGGGAATGCCATATTTCTTCATCAGGTTTTTGGAGAAAACCTTGCTGCCCTCGATGATGGCAGCATTGGCCCGGGGGCCGAAGCAGGGAATGCCAGCGGCTTCCAGGGCATCTACGCAGCCCAGCACCAGCGGGTCATCCGGCGCAACCACTGCATAGTCGATGGCGTGTTCCCGGGCAAAGGCCACGATGGCATCCAAATCGGTAGCGCCGATGGCGACACACTGTGCATCCTGGGCCATGCCGCCGTTGCCGGGCAGGGCGTAAATTTCCGTTACATCCGGGTTCTTTTTCAGGCAGCGGATAATGGCGTGCTCCCGCCCGCCGCCGCCGACAACTAACAGTTTCATAGGTGAAATCCCCGTTGTGGAAGATACAAGATGGAAGATACGAGATAGATCCATTGGGCAAAATAGGTTCTTTTTGCATCGGTGCGGAAAGAACGCAAATCCCAGGGAAGCGGACGGCTACGTCAGGCTTCTCGCAGGGATATTTGCATCTTTCGGCAGGCGGGCAATATCTCGTATCTTCGTGTCGAATTCTTAGTGGTGGAACAGCCGCATGCCGGTGAAAGCCATGACGATGCCCCGCTTGTTGCACTCCTCGATTACCAGGTCGTCCCGGATAGAGCCGCCGGGCTGGGCGATGTAGCTGACGCCGGAGGCCGCCGCCCGCTTGATGTTGTCAGAGAAGGGGAAGAAGGCATCGCTGCCCAGGGCCACGCCGGTGAAGCCCTCCAGGAATTCCCGCTTTTCTTCGGCGCTCAGCCGCTCAGGCTGGCTGGTGAAGTAATTCTGCCAAATGCCGTCGGCGCACACGTCCTCTTCGTTGCCGTTGATGTAGCCGTCGATGATGTTGTCCCGGTTGGCCCGGCCCAGGCCCTCCTTGAAGGGCAGCGCCAGGGTCTTGGGGTGCTGGCGCAGGAAGAAGGTGTCGGCCTTGGTGCCTGCCAGACGGGTGCAGTGGATCCGGGACTGCTGACCGGCACCCACGCCCACGGCCTGGCCGTCATAGGCAAAGCAGACGGAGTTGGATTGGGTGTATTTCAGGGTGATCAGCGCCACGATCAGGTCGATTTTCGCCTGCTGGGGCAGGTCCTTGTTGTCGGTGACGATGTTTTCCAGCAGATGCTCGCCGATCTTGAAGTTGTTGCGGCCCTGCTGGAAGGTGATGCCGAAGACCTGCTTGGTCTCCTGCTCAGCGGGGACGTAGTCGGGGTCAATGGCCACCACGTTGTAGCTGCCCTTGCGCTTGGCTTTCAGCAGCACCAGGGCCTCGTCGGTGTAGCCAGGGGCGATGACACCGTCGGAAACCTCCCGGCAGATGAGCTTGGCAGTGGTCACATCGCACACATCGGACAGGGCCACCCAGTCACCGAAGGAGCACATCCGGTCGGTGCCTCTGGCCCGGGCATAGGCGCAGGCCAGCAGGCTGTCGTCCAGCTCCGGCACATCGTCCACAAAGCAGGCCTTTTTCAGATTCTCCGGCAGAACCTTGCCCACGGCGGCGGAGGTGGGGGAGACGTGCTTGAAGGAGGTGACGGCGCACAGGCCGGTGGCCTCTTTCAGCTCCTTCACCAGCTGCCAGGAGTTCAGGGCATCCAGAAAGTTGATGTAGCCGGGGCGGCCGTTGAGGATGGTCAGGGGCAGGTCGGAGCCGTCGGCCATGTAGATGCGGGAGGGCTTCTGGTTGGGGTTGCAGCCGTACTTTAACTGAAATTCATTCATCGCTTGATTCCTCCAAAATAATCGTAATGCAGAAAAATGGATGATGTTACTGGTGCTTGTTGAGAATGCGCTGCTGATACTGCCGGGTTTCCAGGTCGATATAGCGGACGAACAGGGAGATCTTGTTGTCCTCGTTCAGGCTCTGCCACAGTTCGTTCGTAAAGGCATCTATGTCAGCGGGAATGCTGACCCGCTCCGGCTCCCCCTGGAAGGTGGGGATCACCGGGTTTCCGTCGCAGACGTAGGTGTGCAGGAAGTGGCCCTGGCCCGCCAGGGCGGGATACTCATAGGTAAACCGGGCGCAGCCGGTGCCCTCCGGGTCGGCGGCTTTCAGGATGGACATTTTGTAGCTGCCGTCGGGGCTGAGCAGGCCGGAGATCCGGGGCGTCCAGTTGGGGCCGTCGTGCTCGAATTTCCGGGTGCGCAGGGCCTGCTCCATGGGAAGGCCCTTTTCCAGAAATTCCCGGATGGTGTCGGTCTGGTCGCCGTTGGTGACGATCAGGCCCCGGCCCACCTCCCGGACGGGGTGGTAGATGATCAGGCTGGGGTCCTCCATTTTGCTGGGGTCGAAGGCTTCCGTGCGGATGCCGTCCGGCTCCTGGATGAACACCCGGTTGCGGGAGTTGACGCTGCGGCCCATGATGAAGTAAGCGGCCACGGACTGCTTGCCGTCGGGGGTCATGCCCAGGACAATGCCCCGGCCGGGGTAGGTGTTGCCTTCCAGCCGCTGCTGCATGGTTTTGGTTTCGTAGACATTCATAGCAAATACCTCCACTTATCGATTCAGTTCGGCGCAGACCCGCTCTGCCGCCTGGGGCAGCAGCACCCATTCTGCCTGCTCCATCACCCGGCGCTGCAAGCTCTCCGGGGTGTCGCCGGGCTCAATATAGACGGCCTTCTGGGCGATGATCTCGCCGCCGTCGGGGATCTTGTTGACAAAGTGGACCGTTGCGCCGGTGACCTTCACGCCGTAGTCCAGGGCCGCCTGATGCACCCGCAGGCCGTAAAAGCCCTCGCCGCAGAAGCTGGGGATCAGGGACGGATGGACATTGAGGATCCGCTTGGGATAGCACCGGGTAAATTCCTGGGTGAGGATGGTCATAAATCCTGCCAGGATGATCAGGTCAATGTGGTTTTCCGTCAGCACAGCCTTGAGCTGCTCCTCAAACGCCTGCTGGGAGCCGCACTGCTTTTTGGTCACCACGGCGGTGGCCACCCCAGCCTGCTTCGCCCGTTCCAGGGCGTAGGCATTGGGGTTATTGGAAATCACCAGGGTGATTTTTCCGCTGGTCAGGGTGTGCCCCTGGGCATCCAGCAGGGCCTGCAAATTGGTGCCGCCCCCGGATACCAGCACGGCAATGTTCGCACTCACTCCAGGATCACCTTTTCTTCGCTTTCCACAATGGTGCCGATGGTGTAGGCATTGATGCCGTTGTCCTTCAGCACGGCGATGGCCTTCGCCTCCTGGTCTGCCGGGACGACGATGCTCATGCCCACGCCCATGTTGTAGGTGTTGTACATGTCCCGCTCAGGGATATTGCCCCACTTGGCGATCACGTCGAAGATGGGCAGCACCTTGACCTTGGACTTGTGGATCTTGGCGCCCAGGCCGTCGGGGATGGAGCGGGGAATGTTCTCGTAGAAGCCGCCGCCGGTGATGTGGCTGATGCCCTTCACATCCACCTGCTCCAGCAGGGCCAGCACGGGCTTGACGTAGATTTTGGTGGGGGTCAGCAGGGCCTGGGCGATGGTCTGGCCGCCCAGCTCCTCTCTGGGGATGTACAGCTCGGGGTTGTTGCTATCAATGTCGAACACCTTCCGGCACAGGGAGAAGCCGTTGGAGTGGATGCCGGTGGAGGGCAGGGCGATGACCACGTCGCCGACGGCCATGCGGGTGTTGTCGATGACCTTCTTCTTGTCCACAATGCCCACGGCAAAGCCGGCCAGGTCGTAGTCCTCCTCCGGCATCAGGCCGGGGTGCTCGGCAGTTTCGCCGCCGATCAGGGCAGCGCCGGACTGGACACAGCCCTCCGCCACGCCGGAAACGATCTGGGCGATCTTCTCCGGCACATTCTTGCCGCAGGCGATGTAGTCCAGGAAGAACAGGGGCTTGGCGCCCACGCAGATGATATCGTTGACACACATAGCCACGGCATCGATGCCGATGGTGTCGTGCTGGTCCATGAGGATGGCCAGCTTCACCTTGGTGCCGCAGCCGTCGGTGCCGGAGACCAGAACGGGCTCTTCCATACCGGCCAGATTCAGGCCGAAGCAGCCGCCGAAGCCGCCCACATCGTCCAGGCAGCCGTCATTGCGGGTCCGGGCAACGTGCTTTTTCATCAGCTCCACAGCCTTATAACCGGCGGTAATGTCCACACCGGCAGCAGCATAGCTGGCAGAATAGGAATTTTTGTGGTCCATGAAAGTTGTCTCCTTTGTAGTAAATACTGTACCAAACCGCCGAAGCGGCTGGAAAATAGACAATTGGGGAAATGGCAACAGGTGCCGTTCTTGTTTGGCAGGGCGGTAATTTTTACGCTGCGCCCCTCATCCGTCTCGCCTGCGGCGAGCCACCTACCCCCGAGGGGGTAGGCTTTGGTGCGGTGGAACTTGGTGGGTGTAGAGGTAGACTCACGTGGTCGGCGGGGGCATGCCCCCGCCCTACGCACAGGGGCACTCCTTTCCCCAAACTGTTGAGCCGTAACGGACCGGGTGACCCCCAGCGGTGGTGGTCTACCGCCAGGGTATCAGGCTCGCATTATCTGCGGGCATTGCCCGCTTATTCTTGGCCGGTCCAGCAGTAGGTGCAGACCTTGTCCCGGTCCAGGCCGATGGCTTCCAGCAGGCCGTCCAGGGTCTGGTAGCCCAGGGAGTCGAAGCCCATTTCCTGGCAGATGGCATCCAGCATGGACTTGCCTCTGGGGGTATCCGCATCGGCGTACTCCTCCAGATGCTGCTGGCCGATGTTGCCCTCCAGGCGCTGGACGGTGCGGCGGGTCAGCAGCTCCATGTCCGAGCGGCTGCTGGAGAAGTTCAGATACTTGCAGCCATACATAATGGGCGGACAGGCCGAGCGCATGTGCACTTCCTTGGCGCCGGACTTGTACAGGAACTCGACAGTCTCCCGCAGCTGGGTGCCCCGGACGATGGAGTCGTCCACCAGCAGCAGCTTCTTCCCCTCAATCAGATCCGGCACGGGAATCTGCTTCATCTCCGCCACCAGGTTGCGAATTTCCTGGTTGGAGGGCATGAAGGAGCGTGCCCAGGTGGGGGTGTATTTCACGAAGGGACGGGCAAAGGGCTTGTGGCACTGGTTGGCATAGCCGATGGCGTGGGGAAGACCGGAGTCCGGCACACCGGCGATGTAGTCCACATCCGGCAGGGTGCCGTTTTCCTCCTCACGCTTTGCCATGATCTCGCCGTTGCGGCAGCGGACCACTTCCACATTGATACCCTCATAGTTGGAGTTGGGATAGCCGTAGTAGCTCCACAGGAAGGCGCAGATCTTCATTTTTTCCCCGGGGGCGGACAGCTGGCTGTAGCCGTCGGGGGTGATGCGGACGATTTCGCCAGGCCCCAGGTTGTAGGCCAGGCGGTAGCCCAGCTTCTGGCAGGCGAAGGACTCCATGGACACGCAGCAACCGTCCTCGCTCTGACCGACGACAATGGGCAGGCGGCCCATTCTGTCCCGGGCGGCAATCAGGCCGTCCTTGTCCAGAATCACAATGGTGCAGGAGCCTTCGATCACGGACTGGGCATAGCGGATGCCGTCCACCAGATTGTTGCAGCGGTTGATGAGGGCTGCGGTCAGCTCCGTGGAATTGACCTTGCCGGAGGACATGGCCATGAACTGATAGCCCGGGCCGGAGAAGGTTTTCTCCACCAAATCCTCGGCATTGTTGATGATGCCCACGGTGACGATGGTGAACAGCCCCAAATGGCTGCGCACCAGCAGGGGCTGGGGGTCGGTGTCGGAGATGCAGCCCAAGCCCATGCAGCCGTCGAATTTCTCCAGGTCGGATTCAAACTTGGTGCGGAAGGGGGTATTCTCAATGTTGTGGATCTGGCGCTGGAAGCCCTTGTCTTCGTCATAAAAGGCCAGGCCGCCCCGCTTGGTGCCCAGATGGGAGTGGTAGTCCGTGCCGAAGAATACGTCGTATTTGCAGTTTTTACGGGACACAGCCCCGAAGAAACCACCCATAATATAAGTTCCTCCTTGTTAAGCAACCGCCCAGGAGGCCAAAGAACCGCCTGGGTGGTGCGTGGGTTTATAAAGTGCCGGGCAGGATCAGGCGAAGAACAGCTTGTTCAGGGTCATGGGGTCCACGTACTGGCCGTCCTTGTACACCCGCATGTTGCCGGAGGCGATCTCGTCAATGAGCATCACGTTGCCCTGGGGGTCGTAGCCGAACTCGAACTTGATGTCGTACAGATCCAGGCCCTTTTCCTTCAGGTCGTCGGCCACGATCTTGGTGATGGCCTGGGTCTGAGCCTTCAGGGAATCGTACTGCTCAGCGGTCATCACGCCCAGATCCACCAGGCCGTCCTTGGTCACCAGGGGATCGCCCTTGGCATCGTTCTTGAAGGTGGTCTCCACATAGGCGGGCAGGTCCTGGCCCTCGGTGCAGTAGTCGGAGTAGCGGCGGAAGAAGGAGCCGACGGCCTTGTACCGGCAGATGACCTCCAGGCCCTTGCCGAAGACCTTGGCGGGCAGCACTTCCATGGTGGTGTCGTCCAGGTTGGCGCTGACATAGTGGGTGCGGATGCCGGCGGCGTTGATCTTCTCGAAGAAGTAGATGCTCATGCGCAGGTTCACATCGCCCACGCCCTCGATGGTCAGGCCCACGGTGTTTTCACCGGGATCAAACACGCCGTCCTTGCCGGTGCAGTCGTCCTTGAACTTCAGCAGGCAGTTGCCGTTGGGCAGGGCGTAGACATTCTTGGTTTTGCCAGTGTAGAGCAGCTTCAGGTTTTCCATAATTATGTTACCTCTTTCAAAAAAATGTTGAAAAAATGGATGGACAGGGGGAGATCAGCCCAGCTCCTGGGCCAGTGCAGCGTCCTTTTCCAGGACCTTGCGGGCATCGCTTTCCCGCTTTTCGTCCAGGCGGCGGGCCAGGTCGGCATCCTCCACCGCCAGGATCTGGGCGGACAACAAAGCGGCATTTACGCCTCCGTTGATAGCAACGGTTGCCACGGGAATGCCGGAGGGCATCATAACCGTGGAGAGGAGGGCGTCAATGCCGTCGAGACAGGTAGACTTGCAGGGAATGCCAATCACAGGCAGGGTGGTGTTGGCGGCGATGGCACCGGCCAGATGGGCAGCCATGCCGGCAGCGGCAATCAGCACGCCGAAGCCGTTGGCACGGGCGTTCAGAGCGAACTGCCGGGCCTGCTCCGGGGTGCGGTGGGCAGAATAGACGTGGCACTCATAGGGAATGCCCAGAGAAGCCAGGGTGTCCATGGTCTTGCGCAGAATCGGCAGATCGCTGTCGCTGCCCATGATGATACCAACTTTTTTCATGGAATACCTCCTAAATCAAATGAATGGCCAACAAACAAAAAAGGGCGCACTTACCCCAGAAGATGAGGAAAGTGTGCCCAGACGGTCGGCTATTGCTACGCCCTTACTCCACGTGGTGCTCCACTTATCCGTCAGTTATAAGGGGTTTTGAAAAATACAGATTCATTATACCATGGGGCCAAAAATGCGTCAATTCGCAGAAAGACAATTTCTGACGGCTTTTGACACAGGGCGCATGTGAATCTTGACGAGACGGCTCCAAGAGCGGGGGATAGGTGTGGGCCGGGCCGGAGAAAGCCGGGATGCGCCCAACTTGGCCCAACACATTTATGATAAAATAGGATTTGGATTTCGTCAAGTGATTTGTGGGAAAAACAGACAGATTCTGCGTTTTGTCAAAAGAAATGCAGGGCTTTTTATGGAAGATTCCATCTTGTATTCCGGCGGGGATGTGGTATGATAGAGCTACGGAAGGGAAGCGGATTTCCCGGAAGAAGCCAGGCGGCTGCACCATCTTCGTATTCCCTGGCGGTATTCGTATTTTGTCAGTGGCGGCAGCAGCTTGAGTCCGCAGAAAGAGAGGTTAATCAAGGATGCTGGATACGAAAAGTGAACAGAAGTGACCCCTGAACGGTGTTCCCAGTGGAGCCGGTCAGGGGTCATTTCTTTTGGGCAAAACGCAGATGGCACTTGTATCCCCTGGAGGGCTGTGCTATGATGGAGGAAAAAAGGAGGGACAGCCTATGCCCACCAAGACCCGGCCCGGCCTGACGGGCAATCAGCTGAAGCTCATCGCCATGGCGGCCATGACCCTGGACCACGTGGGGGCGTATCTGCTGCCCCAGGTTCTGGTCCTGCGGATCCTGGGACGGCTGTCCATGCCCATCTATGCCTATATGATTGCCGAGGGCTGCCGCCATACCCGAAACCGCTGGGGGTATTTCCGGCGGCTGCTGGGCCTGGGGGTGCTGTGCCAAGTAGTGAACTATCTGGTCACCGGCTCGCTGTATCAGGGGATCTTGATCACCTTTTCTCTGGCGGTGCTGCTGATTTTCCTGCTGGCAGATTACAGCAGCCGCCCGTCCTTTGGCACCGGGCTTCGGCTGGGAGGATGCTTTTTTGCCGTGGGCTTTTTCTGCGAAATACTGCCCAGGCTGCTGCCGGGGACGGACTTTGCCGTGGACTATGGCTTCATCGGGGTGCTGCTGCCCATGCTGGTATATCTGGGGCAGACCCAGTCTCAGCGCTGGCTGCTACTGACGGCAGGGCTTGCGCTGCTGTCCTGGAATCTGGGCGGCGTCCAGTGGTTTTGCCTGGCCGCCGTTCCCGTCCTCGCCCTGTACAATGGGGAAAAGGGACGATACGCCATAGGCCGTCTGTTCTACCTATACTACCCGGCCCATCTGGTGGTCATCTATGCCATCGGTGCCATTTTGGAGATTTAGGCTAAAAAACAGGAGAATCTCCACAATCTGCCTTCTAAAATGGGGCATTTTTGCCGATGTTTTGGGGGTTCGGATTCCCGTAGCCGCTGCTTTTTCACAATTTGAAATGCGGTGTCCCGCTGGCAGGACACCGCATTTTTGTATGTTACAGCTTGCAGTAGGCCGCAGCGGTCTGGGCTGCTACCTTGGCGTTGTTGTACACCAGCTGGATGTTGGAGGCCAGGCTGTCGCCGCCGGTGAGCTCTGCCACCCGGGCCAGCAGGAAGGGGGTAGTGGCCTTGCCGTGGATGCCCTTGTCCTTGCACTCGGCAATGGCCTGGTCGATGGCGGCGTTGATGGTGTCCAGGGGCATGGCGTATTCCTGGGGGATGGGGTTGGTCACCAGCATGCCGCCCTTGAGGCCCATGTCGTGGCTGGCCTTAAACACGGAGGCCAGCTCCTGGGGGGTATCCACCCGGTAGTCCACCTGGAAGCCGGACTGGCGGGTGTAGAAGGCGGGCAGCTCCTGGGTGCCGTAGCCGATGACGGGCACGCCCTTGGTTTCCAGATATTCCAGGGTCAGCCCCAGGTCCAGAATGGACTTGGCGCCGGCGCAGACCACCATCACCGGGGTCTGGCCCAGCTCCTCCAGGTCGGCGGAGATGTCCATGGTGGTTTCCGCCCCACGGTGCACACCGCCGATGCCGCCGGTGGCGAAGATGGAAATGCCGGCCATGTGGGCGATGATCATGGTGGTGGTGACGGTGGTAGCGCCGTCCTGGCCCCGGGCGCACAGCACCGCCAGGTCCCGGCGGGAGGCCTTGGCGATGGCCTGGCCCTTCTTGCCGAAGTACTCGATTTCCTCAGCGGTCAGGCCCGCCTTCAGGCGGCCGCCGATGATGGCGATGGTGGCGGGGACAGCACCGTTTTCCCGGATGATCCGCTCCACGTTCAGCGCCGTCTCCACATTCTGGGGGTAGGGCATGCCGTGGGAGATGATGGTGGATTCCAGGGCCACCACCGGCTTTCCGGCGGCCAGGGCAGCGGCGACTTCGGGATTGACATCCAAATACTTGTTCAGTTCCATGGTAAAGTTTCCTTTCTTAGGTTATGTCCGATTGCATACGTTCTTTCAGGGTCTGGGCGTTCAGCTCCGGATTGATGGTGCCGTCAAATTCCATGGCGATGGAACCGGCGGCAAGACCGGCCCGGGCTGTATCCGCCAGGTCACTGCCTTCCAAATAGGCCCACACCAGCGCCGCCGTGAAGGCATCGCCGCAGCCGGTGGTGTTGACCATCCGGCCCGGAATGGTGGGCAGCCACAGGCGGCGGCTGTCCATGGCGGCATAGACACCCTCCGCCCCCAGGGAGACGAATACCCGGTGTACGCCGGAATCCAGCAGGACCTGGGCTGCCTGCTCCATACTTTGCCGGTCGTGGATGGCCACGCCGGACAGCAGCTCCGCTTCCAGGCGGTTGGGCTTCAGGGTGTGGATGGAGCCGAGAATGGGCCGGAGTTTTTCCGCCTTGGTGGTGGAAACCGGGTCCACGAACAGAGGGGCCGTGCAGTTCTTTGCCAGGTATTCCAGGGACTGCTGGGGAATGTTGGCATCCGCCACCACCACCTGGGCATTTTGCAGCAGGGGCAGATTGGCCGCCAGGTAGCTGGGGTCAATGCGCTGGCAGATGGACATATCCGACACCGCCAGGGCCATCTCCCCGGCGGGGTCCGTCAGGTACAGATAGGTGGAGGTTACGCCGCCCTTCACATGGAGGCCGTGGCTCAGGTCAATGCCCAGCTCCGAGCAGGAGGCTGCCACCCGTTCGCCGTTCAGGTCGTCGCCGTAGGCTGTCAGCAGCCGTACGTCCAGCCCCAGCAGGCTCATGTTGTGAGCGATGTTCCGGCCCACACCTCCCAGGCTCATACGGACCTGACCGGGGTTGGAATCCGCCGCCACCAGCGGGGCAAAGGAGCGCCCGCCGATGTCCACGTTAACGCCCCCCACCACCACGGCATAGCTGCCGCTGCGCAGGACGTAGCCCTTCCCGGCGATGCAGCCCTTTTTCATCAGGTTGGAGATGTGCACCGCCGCCGAGGACCGGGTGATGCCCAGCCTGTCCGCAATCTGCTGCTGGGAAATCAGGGGATTGGCCTCGATCAGCTGTAAAATCTGCCGTTCCCGTTGGGTCACAGCCTCGCCTCCTTTGATATGTTTTAAGCACATGCTTATTGTATAAGCATGTGCTTAAAATGTCAAGAGGGGAGCCGACAATATTTTCAGAAAAAACCGCCTGGCGGCCAGTGGCCGCTGACAATTCGAGCCTGAAACCCTGGTGGTAGCCCCACACCTCTGGGGGTCACCCGGTTCGTTACAGTTCAGTAGTTTGAACAAAGGGAACGTACACTGTGCGTAGGGCGGGGGCATGCCCCCGCCGACCACGTTGGTTCACCTCTGCACCCACCAAGCTCTGCTGCACCAAAGCCTTCCCCATCGGGGGAAGGTGGCTCGCCGCAGGCGAGACGGATGCGGAACGGCGAAACCTTCTGTCCACCACCGCACCCACTTGGCTCTCCCCCTGGGAGAGCTGGCGAAAATCTCCGATTTTCGTCTGAGAGGGGCGGCGTGCCGCCGCTGTCAATTACGAGGCGGCCAGTGGCCGCTGACAATTCGGGCCGGCGTGCCGCCGGTGTCAATTTCGGGCCTGCTACCCTGGTGGTAAACCCACGCCATTGGGGGTCACCCGGTTCGTTACGGCTCAATGGTTTGAACAAAGGGAACGTACACTGTGCGTAGGGCGGGGGCACGCCCCCGCCGCCCACGTGGGTTTCCCTCTGCACCAAAGCCCAAAAGCAGGCGGCCAAGGGCAGTTTTTTAATCATCGGCGCAAGCCGATTCCACAATTGTACATTGTCAACGGTCCATTCCGTTGGCCCTCTCCGGCACGGCTAACGCCGTGCCACCTCTCCCAGAGGGAGAGGCAAGGGAGCTGCCCCGAAATTGTCAACTGTCCATTGCCTTCCCCTTCGCCGTACCCTTACAGGTCCACGCCCAGGAACTGTTTGGCCAGGATGCCCACCACGAAGGAAATCACCGCCACGCCGATGCTGATCAGGGCCATCTCCAGGAACCGGCCCCGGAACGGCTGGTCCTGGGCTACGCTGGTGTAATAGGTGAAGCCGGCGATGATCAGCACCACCACCGCCAGCATACACAGCAGCGCCGGGATGTACTGGCTCACCCCAAACAGCAGGTACGGGGCAATCAGCAGAATCACCGTGATCAGATAGGCCACGCCGGTATAGGTGCAGGATTTCAGGGCATCGCTGCGCCCCTCGCTGCGGGCGGCCAAAAATTCGCTGGAGGCCATGGAGAAGGTGGCCGAAATGCCGACGATCAGGCCGGACAGGGCAATGAGCCGGTTGTTTTGCAGAGCGAAGGCGAAACCGGCCAGGGAGCCGGTCAGCTCCACCAGGGCATCGTTCAGCCCCAGCACCATACTGCCCACGTATTGCAGCCGCTCCTCGTCCAGCATCCCCAGCAGGGTCTGCTCGTGCTCCTCCTCCTGGGTGCGGATCTGCTGGCTTTCCGGCACTTCCGCCGCCAGCAGGGCATATTCCTCCTGGGCGTGGACCTCGCCCCGCTCCATCAGCTTTACCGCAAAGGTAAAGCCCAGCAGCCGGGCCAGCAGGGTGAATTTCCAAATCTTGCCCCTCTGGGGCTTCATCTCCCGGCCGGTGTAGGATTTCCAGATGTCGTAGTGAGCTTTCTCCTCCCGGGCCAGCCGGAGCAGGGTTTTCTGATTTTCCGCCCCCTTGGCAAACCGGGCGATTTTTTCATAGATGACGCTTTCCGTCAATTCGTTTTGCTGCATGGTCAGCACCAGATGCAGCGCTTTTTCGGACAGAGCCATGTGCAGTCACTCCTTTTCTCTCTTTTGCCGGATGTCCGGCGGACTGCCTCCATTATATACCAGCATCGGGACAAATGCAAATGCCATCATACCCCGCCGGGCAGTCCCAGGGCGGCGGTCATGAGAATGCCCAGATTTTCCCCGTAAATCTGGGGGAACTGGCTCAGGGGCAGGGGGCTTTTCCCGTCTCCGGCCTCGATGGTGAAGCCGGGACGGCGGAAGGACTGGATGAACCAGTCCTTGTACCCGGCAAAGCCGGACTGGTAGGCCACCGGCTCCAGGCCGTAGCCGCTGAGCCGGGCAAATTCCTCCGCCAGGGCCTGGGCACCGGGCACCTGGTAATCTTCAAACTGCCAGAAAATCTGCCGTCCCTGGGTGTGATACGCCAGCACCAGGGTCGGGTCCACCGCCTCGGTATACTGGGCCAGAGCCAGGGATTCCCGCTGATTCAGGGGGGCACGGCCCACATAGTCCCGGGGGGCAGGGCGGGTATAGCCCAGGGAGAATTTGATTTCCCGGGCGGTGAGCCACCCGGCGGGGTATTGCAGATTCAGGTCCACCCCTATAAGATTGGCCTTCCAACCTTCGGGGAAGGGGATGCCCGGGAACCGGGCGGCAATGGCCTGGGCGGCCCGGTATTCTTCGCTCCCCTGGGAAATGGCCCCGGTGACCAAATCCACCCCATCCGGGTTCACCATGGGGACCACATACAGGGTGCTGGCCTGCACCGCATGCATGGCACGGATGCCATAGAGTGTGCCGTCGTTTTGCACCTCGTGGGCCAGCTCCTCCACAAATTTCAGCAGCACCGTGGCGGTGATCCACTCGTTGCCATGGTGGGCGGCGGTATAGAGCACCCGCCGGTCCCCGGAGCCGAATTTCAGGGCCATCACCGGCCGGCCGTAGGCCGTGGTGGTCAGCACATGGGTTTCCAGAAAGGGGTACGCATCCAGAAGCTGCCGGATGGCGGTCTCGCACCGCTGGGATGTCATGGGAACGTCCGTCTGCACAATCGCCAAATCAATCACCTCCCGGAAGTCTATGCCCACCCGGTGGAAATGTTGCCTGCTTGGGGAATAAAAATTCCCGGCGCAGACGGTGCCTGCCCGGGAGGATCTTGGAAAGCAGCGGGTCAGAAGATGCCCAACATTTTTATTATACCACCCTGGGTATTTCTTGTCCAGTCGCAGAACTTCCAACTTTTTTATGGGAAATTCAGGCATTTTGCGCTCTTGCAATTTGCGCCGGGGCGTGGTATCTTATAGTCAGCAAGAGGAACGAAGCCAACGTAGTTCCCGCATAAAGGAGGCTCATTCCCAATGAGAAGTCCAAATGATTCCGAAGACGGACCCTCGATTGAAGTTGTAAGGTATTCAATCGAGGGTTCGTCACGTTTTCGGCACATGGGAGAAAGCTGCCATGCCGGCGATGTGCCGGGAATCCTTGCAGGAACGATTCTTTGGAGGAAACGACTATGCGAAAAAATTTTGGTGCAAAGCCCCTGCTGTACCCCATGCTGGTGCTGATCATCGGCACCTATGATGACCAGGGCCGTCCCAACGCCATGACCGCCGCCTGGGGCGGCATCAGCGAGGAGGACGAAATTTCCATCTGCGTATCCGAAAACCACAAGACTACGGAAAATTTCCTGAAAACCGGGGCCTTTACCGTGAGCATCCCCGATGCAGATCAGGTGGTGGCGGCGGACTATGTAGGCATTGCCACCGGCAGCCGGGAGCCGGACAAAATCCGCAAATGCGGCTGGACTCCGGAGAAAAGCGGCTTTGTTAACGCCCCCATCTTCCGGGAGCTGCCCTTTGCCCTGGAATGCCAGGTCAAATCCTATGACCCGGAAACCTGCCGCCTGGTGGGAAAGATCGTGAATGTGTGCGCCGACGAGGCCATCCTCACCGACGGCAAAATCGACCTTGCCAAATTCCATCCCATCACCTTTGACCCCTGCAACCACACCTATGTGGCCCTGGGGGCCGTGGTGGGGAAGGCGTTCAGCGACGGAAAGAAGCTGAAATAGGGCAGGCGCTTCCGCCCTGCGGGCTGAGCGTGTTTACAGTTTTGTGATGTATTTCCCGGCTTTTGTGGTATACTGTCCCTGAATACACCATCAGGAGGCAGAATTATGGAAAAATTCATTCCCTACGAAAAGCTTTCCAAGAAGCAGAAGCGCAAGCTGGACAACCTGAAACGCAGCACCTGGGGTGCGCAGAACCCCGTCACCCGAACCCCGGAAAACAGCAGAGCTTACAATAGAAGAAGGGCGCAGAGCTGGAAGAAGGAACTTCCGCCGCTGCGCTCTTTTTTTGCATAAATAGGGCCTGCTGCCGGAAAGAACCGGACAGCAGGCCTGTTTGGGATATCGTTAGAACGCTACTTTCATAAACAGGGCTACCAGGCACAGAATCAGGGCGCACAGCACATAGCCGAAGCGGCCGACGTTGTACCAAAGGCTGCCGTGGGGCTTGGCCGTGCCCTTGTTGATTTCGTCCAGCAGGTCCTGCTTGCGCATGACCCAGAACCAGGAGACAGCGCCCAGCGTAGCGCCGATGGGGATGATGTAGATGGAGACAATGTCCATCCAGGGGCCCCATTTGGCAATCGGCTCCATGTGCAGTCCAATGCCCAGGCACACCACGCACAAAATCACCAGAACCCAGCTGCGGCTGAGCTTGGGGAACTTGTGCTGCAAGGACTCGCCCACAGCCTCGAACATGTTTTGCAGGGAGCTGACACCGGCAAAGACCATGGCGGTGTAGAGGATGATGGCAAACAGCCGCCCCAGGGGCACATCCTGCAAGATCCGGGGCAGGGTGACAAACAGCAGGGAGGGGCCGGCCCCCACATCCAGGCCGTAGGCAAAGCAGGCTGGAATGATCACCAGGGAGGCCACCAGTGCGGCAATGGTGTCAAACACCGCCGTGCGCACAGACAGCTTCACCACGTCGGCCTTGTCGTCCAGGTAAGCGCCGTAGACGATCATGCCGCTGCCGGTGACGGACAGGGAGAAGAACGCCTGACCCATGGCCCAAATCCAGGTCATGGGGGAGCGCAGGGCGGACCAGTCCGGGGTGAACATGAACTTGTAGCCTTCCACAGCCCCGGGCAGCATAGCTACCCGCACCGCCAGGATCACGAAAATGACGAAGAAAATGGGCATCATGACCTTGTTGGTCTTCTCGATGCTCTTAGCCCCCAGCAGCAGGGTCAGCAGCGTGCCCACCACCACAATGATGTGGAAGGGGACCACGGAATAGCTCTCAGAGGAGAAGCCGGAGAACCAGGCCTGGGTGTCCACCTGCATCAGCTCCCCGGTGAGGGACTGGAAGAACGCCTTGAGCACGTAGGAGATGATGACGGCATAGCCCAGGGCGATGCACATGGACCCAGCCAGCGGCAGCCAGCCCAGGGCCCCGCCGGCCTTGCCCATGGCAGGGGAGCGGGTGGCCCAGGCTTTTTCATAGGAGCCGAGGGTGCCGGTGCGGGAACGGCGGCCGATGGCATACTCCGCCGAAAGGCCCACCACGCTGAACAGCGCCACGAAAATCAAATAGGCCAGCAAAAAAGCGCCGCCGCCGTTGGCGCCCATTTTGGCCGGGAAGCCCCAGACGTTGGCCATGCCCACCGCTGAGCCGACAGCGGCGAGAATAAACCCCCATCGGGAGGAAAATTTGTGATGTTCTTTCATAGTTGATCCTCTTTTTCTGAATTCTCCCGGAGATGCAAAAAGCCTCCGGCAGGGCAGGGCCTGCCCGCTTGGATAGAATAGTACCACATCCGGCGGCCAGTTGCAAGCATTGACACTGTCGTTCGCTGGGAAAAGTCCATAGAAATATTAAATCCAAGGAATCCACTTTTTCAATGGAGCCGGGGATCCGCCTGCTTCACAACAGCGAACATCAGGCTGTTGAAATCCGGCAGGGCGCTGGTCAGCCCCTGCTCCACAATTTGCAGCCGGTTTCGTTCCAGCTCCTTGGTGAAGGTCTGGAAGGACACCATGCGGCAGGAGGTGCCGGCCACCAGCATTTTCCCGGACTGGTGACACCGCTCCTGAAGGGTGAAGGCCTGGGAGATGTCGCTTTGCGTTTCGATTTCGCCGTCGCCCATGGTGCAGATAAGAGCCAGTCCCTCCGGCTTCAGATGGCGGTGGACGAATCCATAAAAACGGTCCCGGTCCTCGTCCAGAACCAGCATGTGGACAACGGCCACCCCATAGAGAAAGTCAAAGCGCTGGTCTAAGGAATCCGCCAGGCAGTCCAGTGTGCGGAATCGGTCAGCATAGGCGGGCATGGCCTGGCGGCAGTAGGCGATGGCCTGGGGGCTTATGTCCGTTGCGGTGAGGGAATACCCGGCGGACAGCACTGCCCGGGCATCCCGGCCTTCTCCGCAGCCGATTTCCAGCAGGTTGGCTTTCGGGGAAATGCCGTATTTTTCCAGAGTTTCCAGAACGATGGGAGTGGGAACGGCGCTGGCCCAGGTGATGCCGCTGCGGTGGGCGGTTTTGTACCGCTCGTCGTAGGCGGCGTAGTATTTTCGGGGCATCCACACCATGCGGCAGCGGGTGGCAGAAATGGGGGCTTCCACTTGAAAGCCCATCCGGCGGTACAGGGCAATGGCCTCGGTGTTACGGGTGAATACGCACAGCTCCACGGCGCTCTGGCAGCGTTCGCAGCAGGTGCGCAGGATCTGGGTGCCGATTCCCTGGCCCTGAAATTCCGGGAATACATATAGGTCATCCAGCTCCCACCGCCCATTGTCGCTGGGGAAGAAGTGGTAGTAGCCCACCTTTTCCCCATCCCGGTATACGGCGGTGTAGTCCTGGATGGACTGCCGGAGCTTCTGCTGGACCCAGGACAGCACTTTTGGATAGTCGATAGCATCGGTTTGCTCGTAGGCATCGATCAGCCGGCGGCACAGGGCGTAGAGGACGGGAATGTCCTCCGGGGCGGCTTGCTTGCAGGTAAGCATCTTAGGAACCTCCATCAGACATCCCAGGGGAAGCCCTGGAACACGGGCACGCCGGTGTAGCGGCTGGCCTGGGCCTGGCCCCGGAGAACTTCCAGCACCGCATCGGCCATGGCCTCCTGCTCGCATTCGCCGGGATAGACAGAGATGGGGGCGATCCAGCCGCAGCGCTGGGTCACGCCCTCCAGAATGTCCTGGTAGCGCATCAGGCCGCCGGTGAGGAGAATGCCGTCCACCCGGCCTTCCAGCACGGCGGCCATGCCGCCGATGGACTTGCACAGCTGGTAGATCATGGCGTTCCAGACGGTGGCGGCTTTGGCATCGCCGGATTCCACCAAGGCGTGGATTTTGGCGGCATCGGAGGTGCCGAAGTGGCTGACGAAGCCGCCGGAGCGGGACAGCATGGCCCGCATTTCCTGGGTGGTGTGGCCCTGGTCTAAGTATTGCAGCACCTCCATCACCGGGATGGAGCCGAGACGGGTGGGGGTGAAGGGGCCGTCGCCGCCGGCACCCTCGGTGCTGTCCACCATCCGCCCTGCCTGGTGGGCGGTGACGGTGATGCCGCCGTCCACATGGCAGACGATGAGATTCAGGTCCTGGTAGCGCTTGCCCAGTTTCTTGGCGTGGATGGCGGCAATGCCCTTCTGGTTCAGCACGTGGGTCTGGGCACGGCGGTAAAGCCCGGCAATGCCGGTGAGCCGAGCATAGTCGCACAGCTCGTCCACATTGGTGGGGTTGACGGTGTACATGGGCTTGCCGTAGGCTTTGCCCAGCTCGTAGGCCAGCATCACCCCCAGCTTGGCAGGGTGGTCGCTGCCGCCCCTGTCGGCGGCGGTGTCTGCCACTAGGCGCTGGTCGATCTCCATCACACCGGCGGCCTGAGAATAGGCACACCCGCCCCGCCCCACAAACACGTCTATGCCCGCCGGGGTCATGCCATGGGCGCTGAGAAAGTCCAGGATCACCTGCATCCGCATGGGGATCTGGTCATTGGTGGTGGGATATTGCAGCAGCACCGGGGCATCGTGAAAAATACTTTCGGTGTACACATTCTGCTCGTCTTCAAAATAGCTCACCTTGGTAGAGGTAGAGCCGGGGTTGATAATCAGCAGTTTCATGGAAAATTCCCTTTCTTCCAACATAATTCCATTGGGATGTCGCTAAAACCTATCATATCACCTTTTTGGGGAAAAGGAAAGGGGGCTTTGCCGGGAAAAGAGGGATACACCGGGCGGTTAGTCGCTTGAAGTGGACTTTTACTGTAGATTGATGGAAGGTAGCCTGAGACGGTATGGATGCGGTTGATAGAGGCGTTGAATGTGTTGGTTAGTTGACTGATTTATGTTGAATTACGAAGTGGATTTGACTTAAAGACGATAAACTGCAAAATCACAGCGGGGTAATTGGTGATTTTGAATAGAGGAATTGAAGTAAAATTGGGCATGTCAACAAAATACAACAAAAACCCAAATAATGCTTGCAAAACTCCAAATAAGATAGTACACTAACCTTGCCAAGAGGAAAACTTTTGGACAATAATATCAACAGGAGGAACAATATGAAAAAGCTGCTTGCCCTTGTTTTGGTGCTGACGCTGGCTGTAAGCCTGTGTGCCTGTTCCAAAACCCCAGAAACCAAGGACCCCACGGTGAAAGATGATGCATCTACGGCCAACCAGGAGACTAATTCCACACAAACGGAAAAACTTCCTCTGGAAGGCAAGCGAATTGCCTATGTCCTCAATGTGGTTTCCACAGACATTTTCCAGATGGCAGCCAATGCCGCCAAGGAAACTGCCGCTGCGCTGGGCGCAGAGTGCGATGTCTATTTTACCGACACAGACAATGTTCGTTTCCAGGACACGGTTTCCACCTGTGCAAACCAGGGCTATGATGCCATGTTCCTGTCCCACGGCAATCAGGAAACGTCCTACGACCTGGTGAAAAACCTGGTAGACAAAGGCATTCAGGTTGTTTGCTTTGATACCCAGTTCGTGGATGCTGCCGGTAATAAGGTGTCTATTCCCGGTGCCACGCAGATGTTCCAGGACGATCAGGGAATGGCAGCCATGCTGCTGGACTATCTGCTGGATATGTTCCCTGAAAAGGTGGAGGCTGGGGAGCCGGTCAAGATTTTGAAAATCTGGCGTGGACCTGGCATCTCCCCGTTTGATCGCCGCCAGGAATCCTACCTGGAATACGAGCAGAAGGGTGTTATTGAAACGGTAGAGGTTCTGGCTCCGTCTGACCCGAAAAATGGCGAATCTTCCATGACTGACGTGATGGCAGCATCTCTGCCCAAATACAAGCCCGGGGATGTGGATGCGATTTGGTGCTGCTATGATGCCTATGCACGAGGCGCTTATGTGGCCCTGAGTGAGGCTGGCCGGACGGATATCCCCTTGGTTTCCGTGGATATCTCGAACCAGGACATCAACTATATGCTGGATGGCACCAACGTCTGGCGTGCCTGTGCCACGGTGGACTTTACCACAATTGGCCAGCAGGGTATCCGCATTCTGGCTATGAAGCTCATGGGTGACACGACGGAGGATGTGTATAATCTGACTCCCTCCATTGTTACTTATGATAAGCTGAATAAGGATTCCAATGTGACCAATCTGAATCAGTCCATTGAGGGCTACGGAATCAACGATGACCACATCACCGATTGGATGAAGCCGTATCTGGTGAAGTGAGAAAAATAGGAGCGCTGGGGCGCACAGAACCGCAGCCCCAGCCTCTTTTTTTGGTGCTGCGGTTCGGCCTGAGGCAGGCGCTGATGCGGCGTTGGATACAGCTGCTATTTTTGAAAGGAAAGGGAATCCATGGAAAAAATCAAAATTGAAACCCAGAACGTCTCCATAGAATTTCCTGGAGTCAAAGCGCTTTCGGATGTGAATTTCTCCATCGAAACCGGGGATGTGCGGGCTGTGGTGGGTGCCAATGGCGCCGGAAAATCCACCCTGATGAAGGTCCTGGCAGGAGCAAATCCTGGCTATACTGGGCAGGTTTTGCTGAACGGGGAGTTGGTGGAGCTCCGTAATCCCGGCGCAGCCAAGAAACTGGGTATCGAAATTGTCTACCAGGAGGTGGACATGGCGCTGTTCCCCACCCAGACGGTGGCGGAGAACATCATGATGAATGAGCTAATTGCCGGTATGGAGCGCAAGGCGGTGATAAACTGGCGGCATATCCGTACAGCAGCCAGGGAAACACTGCAAAAACTCCATATTGATATCGACGAAACGCTACAGGTAGGGGATCTTTCTCTGGCTCAGAAGCAGCTGGTGCTGATTGCCCGTGCAGTGCAAGGTGCCTGTAATTTCCTGATTCTGGACGAGCCGACTGCACCGCTGAGCACTGCAGAGACGGAGAAACTATTCGCACTGGTAGAGCACCTAACCAAAACGGAAAACATTGCGGTAATTTTTATTTCGCACCGGCTGCAAGAGGTTCTGCGAATTTGCCGCACTATCAGCGTTATGCGCAACGGAGAGCTGGTGGCCGATTATCCCATCACACCGCAGACTACGATCAAGTCGATTGTAGATCAGATGCTGGGCCGCTCCTTTGAGGAGTACTTCCCGAAGGTGTGTGGAGATATTGGCCAGGTAGCCTTTGAGGTAAGAAATCTCTGCGATGAGGATGGTATGCTGCAAGATGTGAGCATACAGGTCCGGGAAGGCGAAATCGTGGGTGTCAGTGGCCTGGTTGGCGCTGGAAAAAGTGAGCTGTGCAAGACTATTTTTGGTGCACGGGCAAAAAAGAGCGGCCAGGTAATCCTGAAGGGGCAGGCGCTAAAAATCAAATCTCCAACCGATGCGGTTCGGCACAAGCTGGGCTTGGTGCCGGAAGAGCGCCGGAAGGAGGGCGTTCTGGTAGATGAACCGGTTTATTTCAATTTGGCAGCTGCGGATTTGCCGAAATTCAGCAATGGCATGTTTCTTAGCAAGCGCAAGCAGCTGCAAAATGCCAGAAATTATATTCAGTCATTGGGCATTAAAACCCCATCCGCATCCCAGCTGGTGGCATTCCTATCCGGCGGAAACCAGCAGAAGGTAGCCGTTGGAAAATGGTTGGCAGCAGATTGCGAGGTATATATTTTCGATGAACCTACCAAGGGCGTGGACGTAGGTGCCAAGCATGATATTTTCCAGCTGATTCAGGAGATTGCAGCGGCAGGAAAATGCGTTCTGTATGTAACCAGTGAGACCTCTGAAATTATGGCCATTACAGACCGGACCTATGTGATGTATGGCGGACGGGTAACTGCAGAGCTGGTGACAGCCAATACCAGCGAAGATGAAATAATGTTCTATTCCACAGGGGGAAAAGAAAATGAATAAACGACTGAATCTGCACGGCGCTGTCAGTTTCCTCACCAACTGGGCAGCAGTGATTGCTATTTTTGTTCTGATTGTACTGTTTTCTGTTTTAGAGCCAGGTTTTTTAACGGTTGGAAACTTTGAAACTATCCTGCGGTCTATTTCTATCAATACGGTGCTGGCAATGGCGCTGACCGTTACGCTGGCCGTTGGCGGTTTTGACCTGGCGGCTGGTGCGCTGGCTTCTGTGTCCGGCTACTTCGTGATGAGCTTTGTGCTGTGGTATGGAATGGATTTGCTTCCGGCGGCGCTGATTACCATCGTTCTGACCATGCTGCTGCAGTGCGTGACCATGTTCCTGATTATCAAATGCAAGGTGCCGGACCTGCTGGCGACCTGCGCTATGATGTTTGTGCTTCAGGGCATTGGCTTGACATATACCGGCGGCGGTGCCATCTCCGCAGGTATGAGCCGGCCAAACGGAATGGAAGCCGTTGGATCTATCCCGGAAATTATGAAGACCATTGGTTCGTCCCCGACGATCATCGTGATCATGCTGGTGTGCGTGCTGCTGGTACATGCGTTCCTGTCGTATACCAAGTATGGCCGATATATCTACGCAGTGGGCGGCAATAAAACTGCGGCGAAGCTCTCGGGTATCCCGGTGAAGAAGTATCGCTTTGCAGCGGGTATGATTGCAGCATTCTTCATTGCGCTGACAGGTGTCCTGGTTTGTTCCCGGAACCAGTCGGCACAGATTCAGGGTGCAGAAGGATACCAGATGTATGCCCTGGCGGCAGTGTTTATTGGCAGAAGCGTGGCAGGACAGGGGAAGCCCAATGCCATTGGTACGCTGGTTGGTGCCACCTTGGTGGGTATCCTGGACAACGGCCTGATTATGATTGGCGTTCCTTACTATTCTCTGAATGCGGTAAAGGGCGGCGTTCTGGCTCTGGCACTGATTGCGGCATACATTTCCAGTAAGGAAGAGTAAGGAGGCAGCTATGGCAAGGTTTGATCACAATTTCAGTATGACTCCTGAGGATGCAGTGGCGTATGTTCAGGAGAAGCTTCCGGGATTTTTTGGAACTGCATCGTTAACCTGCAAGGAAATCGGCGATGGAAATATCAATTATGTATACCGGGTGGCTACGGAGGACGGGGAAAAGTCCTTGATTGTCAAGCACGCAGAACCGACGGTGCGCTCCTCCGGTGAGCAGGCCAGCACGGACCGCAATCGGATTGAAGCTGAGATCCTGCAAATCCAGCGGCAGTTGGCTCCTGCGCATGTGCCGGAAATTTATCTGTATGATCCTGTGATGTGCTGCATGATTATGCAGGATATTGGCGACCACCAGAATCTTCGCTATGCGCTCGTTGCGCACCAGATGTTTCCTACGCTGGGACGTGACCTGGCAGACTTTATGGCAAAAACACTGATCGGCACTACGGATTTGGTGTTGTCTCCGAAGCAGAAGAAAGAGAGAACCGGCCAGTTTATCAATCCTGCTATGTGTGACATTACCGAACGCTTGGTGCTGACAGACCCTTATCGGAATCCTACTGGACGCAATCGCATTTTCCCCGGGAATGCGGAATTTGTAGAGAAGGAGCTGTATCAGGACGAGCAGCTGCATCTGGAAGTGGGCAAGCTGAAAATGGTGTTCCAGACGAAGGCGCAGAGCCTGATCCATGGGGACCTGCACAGTGGTTCTATTTTCGTCAAGCCCGGCTCTACCATGATGCTGGACCCGGAATTTGCCTTTTACGGTCCAGCAGGATACGACATCGGCAATGCAATGGCGCATTTGATGTTTGCGTGGGCCAATGGGGAAGTGACAATGGAGGGGGACGAAAAGAAGTCCTTCCAGATGTGGGTGGAAAAAACCATGGAAGAGGCTCTGGACGGCTTTGTGAAGAACGGGCAGGTCATTCTGGATACACAGTGCCAGGATGTAATGTTCCAGAATCCGTCCTTTATTCAATGGTATCTGCGGGACATTTTGCAGGATACGGCAGGCTTCGCCGGAACGGAGCTGATTCGCCGCATGGTTGGGTCCGCTAAGGTGAAGGACGTGGAGTGTGTAGCAGATGCCCAGGCACGGCTGCGAATGGAGCGTATCTGTATTTTGGCTGCGAAAGAATTGATTTTCCATCGCATGAACGGCTTTGAACGAGGAGCGGATTATGGTGCACTGCTGCGCACCATATCGGAAAAAATTCATTAGGAGGGAATGACATGTACCGTGCAGACGAAGGATTGGCATTTTTGCTGCGCTATGAAAATATAGCCTGGTACGAAGATGGCGCTGTGAAAATTCTGGACAGACGGATATATCCCATACGGGTAGAATCGGTAATCTGTCGCCGCCACGAGGAGGTCGCCCAGGCGATTGCAGATATGGTCACCCAAAGCGGCGGACCATACACAGCTGCGGCTATGGGTATGGCACTGGCGGCCTATGAGGCAAGGGACCTTCTGGAGGAGGAATACTTGCCGTACATGGAAAAGGCCGCATATACCCTCTCCCATGCCCGCCCCACAACCATGGAGCGGATGAAAGGGGTTACCAAACGATCGATGGACGTGGTGTCCCGGGAACTGGCGGCGGGAACGGACAGAGCGGATATTCCGCAGAAACTGGCCGAAGATGCAATTGCCCGCCTGAATGAGAACTATACCAGATATGATCGGATTGCAGAACATCTGGCAGATAAGATTCCCGACGGCGGCACAGTGATGACCCAGTGCTTTGCGGAAACGATTATCGGCACACTGCTTCGGGAGTGCCGCCGCAGAGGAAATGCCGTAAAAATGATTTGCCCGGAAACCCGGCCCTATTACCAGGGGGCAAGGCTGACAGCTTCGGTGGCAGAGGATATGGGCTTTGATACCACGGTGATTACGGACAACATGCCGGCCTACACCATGAAGATGAAGAAGGTGGATTTGTTTACCTCTGCTGCGGATGTAATTACCATGGATGGTTATGTGGTCAATAAGGTGGGAAC
>X4_Red_Fox__coassemble_31_pt1 | contig 46214 bp, 33 predicted proteins | sample X4_Red_Fox__metabat2_low_PE_004 | metagenome-assembled genome bin X4_Red_Fox
AAAAACCAACGTTTCCACCCCTCATCAGTCAAAAATCAAAGATTTTTGCCAGCTTCCCCCGAGGGGGAAGCCTTTTCCTAGTCCAAGCCACATCCTACCTGGCTCTCCCAGGGGGAGAGCCAAGTTGGGTGCGTTTTGTTTTGCTGCATTCGTTTGGGGACATATCGCCGTTCCGCATCCGTCTCGCCTGGCGGCGAGCCACCTTCCTCCGGGGGGAGGCTTTGGTGCGGTGGAACTGGGGATGTGCGGTAAAAAACGTACGTGGTCGGCGGGGGCATGCCCCCCGCCCTACGAAAGGTATATCCTTTTTGTCTAAACTATTGAGCTGTATCGAACCGGGTGACCCCCAAAGGTGGTGGTCTACTGCCAGGGTAACAGACTCGTATTTGCCAGCGGCGGCACGCCGCATTGCCTGTTCCTATCGCACCATGTATCGAACCGGGTGACCCCCTGCGGTGGTGGTCTACTGCCAGGGTAACAGGCTCGTAATTGACAGCGGCGGCACGCCGCCAAAAAGGGAGCGGAAAATCCGCTCCCTTTGTTGTGTGTTACATGTCGAAGGGTTCCATGCCCAGCACGGGGTGGCCGGCTTCGGACAGGAAGTTCAGCAGCTGCTCGGGATCCTCGGTGCAGATGGTTTCATCGGCGATCATGTCGGTGAAGTTCTCCACGCCGTACATCTCCAGGGCAGTCTTGTCCAGGCGCTCACGCATCTGGTCCTTCAGCATCTTGGGCATCCAGACGATACGGCCGGGGCCGCCCTCAGCGGCGATGAACTTGTGAGAGGAGATGAAGTGCTTGCCGTGGCCCATGAAGCCAGGGGTCTGCACGCCGCCGCCAGTCATGGAGGCCATCTCGGAGAAGGTCATGCCCAGGGGGGTCATGCCGGCATGCTCACGGCAGGTGATCACAACGCCCATGGAGACAGGCTCCACGCCGCAGATACACTCGAAGCAGCCGCAGGAGGTCATGGGATCCTGGAACAGAGAGTACAGGGTGATCTTCTCAACAGCACCGTGGGAGTACTTGTTGACAGCCTCGTCCATGGAGTCGTAGCGGCCCAGCTTCTCGTCCCGGCAGCCTTCCTTGACGATGGGCTGGCAGGGACCGGCGGGGTCCAGCTCCTTGGTGGCCTTGGCATCCAGCCAGGACACGGCGCCGCACAGGCCCAGACGCTCGGGGGTGACGATGCACACGTGGCTGGGGGAGAAGGCCTGGCACATGATGCAGGTGTAGAAGGTGTCCACAGACTCGTCGGTCATGGAAGCCAGACGGGCATCCCGGCGGTTGAAGACCTCGTTGGCGGCAGCACGCAGAGCCTTGTTCTGCTCGGCATCCACCACGATCTTCACCTGGCACTTGTCCACAACGGCCTCGAACTCGCTCTTGACCTTGGCGTACAGCACCTCACCGATGTGCTTGAAGCGGAAGCCGGCCTCGAAGTCGGCTTTGCTGATACGGATACGGATCATGTCACGCTGGCCGGTGTGCATCACGCCCTCGATGCAGTTCAGCCAGGAGTGGATCTTACGCTCCATAACGGCCTCGAAGTCAGGCTGCATGTTCTTGCCGGCCACTTCCACGGTGTAGGACAGAGAAACCTTGCTGCCCACGGGAAGCTCGTCGATCTCGGGGCCGACCAGCTCGATCTTGTGGTCCTCGATCTCGGCCATTTCCTTGGTCTGCACCAGCTCGAAGCAGTCCACACGGGAGCCGTCCACTTCCACCTGCATGTCGCCACGGCGGATGATCTCACCCTCGAAGGCGGAGGCGAAGGAAACGGGAATGTCGATCTTGGTGATCTTCAGCTTGATGTCCCGGGCCTCCAGAGAGGTGGCGTTCCACTTGGAGATGTCCAGCTGCTGGATCAGGGACTTGGGAACACGGAACATGTTCTCCGTCTCGTTGGAGATGACGGGGAAGCCCAGAGCGATGGCACCGGCGCCGCAGGCGACGATCACATCGTCCAGGGGAGCGAAGGCGTTGACGAAAGCAGGCACACGCTCCATGGTGTACTTCATCAGGCTGCCGGCATCACCGGGGGTGATGTTGCCGAAAATCAGAGCGGCACGCAGGGCCACAGAGACAACGTGGATGACGGAGGTGACATCCTTACCCAGGGGCACCACACGGACGTTGTCGCCGGTCTTGTAGTTCTTCTCAGCCAGCTGGTCGCACACGCCGCCGACCAGAGTCACCAGCATGCCCTGGCCCTGGTAGCTCTTCACCAGATCCACGGCCTCTTCAGCGCTGGGAGCAGCGCCCAGAATAACAGCCACGCCGGGGATATCGCCGGTAACCAGGGGCACGCCCAGGTTCCGCACGAAGGCATCGGGCACATGGCCGTAGAAGGGAGCCTCATAGGGAGTGGCTCCGTTGAGGTACTTCAGCACCTCGATGAACTCAGCGCACAGGGCGGTAGCCACGCCGGACATAAAGGCGTCGTGCAGCCGGTTCTCCCGGGTCATCAGGCTCTTGACCACAGCCAGAGCAGCCTTCAGCTCGCCCAGGTTGGTGACCTTCACGCCGGTGACGGCGTAGTAGCAGGGCAGAGCGTAGGCGGTGTCGGGGAAGGACACAGCCTGGCCCTCGCCATACTGGGCGATGGCGTTGTCGATGGCGGCTTCGGTCAGGCCGTAAACGGCATCGTTGCCGTTAAAAACTCTTTCAAAAAGTGTCACGGTTTTTCCTCCTATGATGGATTCCTGCCGCCCCTGGCTGGGGGGCAGGGCTAAGATTTATGCTTCGTCTCGATCCAGGGCCTGCTTGATGGCCCGAATCTCTTCGATTGCCGTGGGACTGAAATCGTAGGGGGATTTCCCCTGGCGATCTGCGTCCATGATCTCCAGGTTGTAGTGGATGAAGCCCAGCAGGTCCTCCTGAGGGATGGCCTGGCGGATGAAATCCTCATCCTGCTGGTCCCGGACCTTGTTGGCCACCACCCGCACCCGCTTCACGCCCAGGTCGTTGGCCAGGCGCTTGACGTTGCGGTAGGTCTGCACGCTCCGGGCGCCCGGCTCGATGACCACGATGAACTGGTCCATGTTGCCGGCGGTGCCTCGGCCCAGGTGCTCCAGGCCGGCCTCCATGTCCATGATGACCACGTCGTTTTTCCGATAGGTCAGGTTGGCCAGCACTGCCTTGAGCATCACGTGCTCCGGGCAGACGCAGCCGCTGCCTCCCAGATCCACCGTCCCCATCACCAGCAGCTTCACGCCGTTGATTTCCTTGGAGAAGGTGTCGGGAATGTCATCGACATAGGGGTTGAGCTTAAAGAACTTGTTGGCGGCATTGGCACCGGTGCGCTCCTCGACCAGGGTGCGCATTTTGGAGATGGGGACGATGGCGTCCACTTCCTCCTGGCTCAAGCCCAGGGCAAGCCCCAGGTTGGCATCCGGGTCCACGTCGGCGGCCAGAACGGTCCGGCCTTCGTCGGCATAGAGCCGGGCCAGGGTGGAGGACAGGGTGGTTTTGCCCACGCCGCCCTTGCCGGTAATCGCTACTTTCATTGGAAAAAGACCTCGTTTGTTTGGAATCGTTCCGTCACCGCCACCGGCGGACGGGCCGCCGGTGGGGATGGCGTGACATTAGATGCCCAGAGCGGCCCGCTTGGCTTCGATGCAGGCGATCATCTTGTCGCCCAGAGACTCGATGTCGGTATCGACCACAAACTTGGCCTCGACCCAGTCCTTGATGCCATGCTCGCCCTGGAGCAGCTCGGTGACTTCGCTGGAGCCCTTGGAGTAGGGGTCCACGCCCAGGAAGGTTTCCAGACCGGTAGCAACCACATAGTTGCCGATGGAAACAGCCTTCTCAGACATCCACTCGGGAGCGCAGCCCACAACAGGCAGCTGGGAGATGGGAATGCCGGAGTCCTTGGACAGCTCGGATGCCAGAATCATCATACGGGAAATATCCACGCAGGAGCCCATGTGCAGTACGGGAGGAATGCCTGCCAGCTCGCACACACGCTTCAGGCCGTCGCCGCAGTAGTCCTTAGCCTTCTCGGGATCCATCAGGCCGGCCTTGGCGGCAGCCTGAGCGGAGCAGCCGGAGACGATGAGGATGATGTCGTTTTCCAGCATCTTCTTCATCAGGCCGATGTGGGCGGAGTCGGGACGCACCTTGGGGTTGTTGCAGCCGACCATAGCCACAGCGCCCCGCAGAACACCGGAAGTGACACACTCCAGCAGGGGCTTGGTGGTGCCGAACTCGTCGACCTGAGAGTTGGCAACGCCGTCGAGAACCTTCACGATGGCTTCCACAGAGTAACCCACACGGGCCTTCTGCTTCTGGTTGGGGATGTTGACCAGCTCAGGCTTACGGTTCTTGAAGTTTTCGATAGCCATCTTCACAATGGCCTTGGCGTTCTCACCAGCGGTCTCGGCATGGAACTGGATGAACTCGGAGTCGGGCATCCGGGCAATGGGAGAGGTGGTGATGAACTTGGTATGGAAGCACTTGGACAGGGGGCCCAGTGCGGGGAAGATGCACTGCACATCCACAACGATGGCTTCGCAGGCACCGGTGAGTACCACATTTTCCTGATTCAGGAAGTTACCAGCCATGGGGATGCCGTGACGCATAGCGACCTCGTTGGAGGTGCAGCACACACCGGAAACGGTGATGCCCTTAGCGCCCATGCTCTTGGCGTAAGCGATCATCTCGGGGTCGTTGGCGTAGTGGACCACCATCTCAGACAGAGACGGATCGTGGCCGTGGACAACGATGTTGACATTGTCCTTCTCCATAACGCCGATGTTGGCCTCGGTGTCCACAGGCTTGGGAGTGCCGAACATAACATCGGAGAACTCGGTGCCCATCATGGAACCGCCCCAGCCGTCGGACAGGCCGGCCCGCAGGGACTGACGGATCAGAGCTTCCGGCAGGGAAGAGCAGCCCATATGGGTCATGTGCATAGAGGTAGAAACTTCCCGGTCGATGGCACGGGGCATAATGTCAGCCTTGCGCCACAGCTCCTTGGTGTGTTCCGGAGCCCGCTGAGCGAACTTCTGCTCGCCGAAGGGGAAGCCGTACTCCAGCAGACCCACCTCAGCCACTTCATGGGCCAGATCATAAATGTCCTTGCCCTCGGTCTCCACGCCCCATTCCTTGGCGATGCGGATCAGCTTATCGGGATCCTTGATCTGGTAGTTGCCGCCTTCTCTGGTCTGGTGCAGGGTGTGCATGATCTCACGACCGTGGTCGGAGTGCGTAGCGGTGCCGCCAGCGGTAAAGCGCAGGTAGTTACGGGCAACGATGCCGTGGACGTCGCAGCCGCAGATGCCCCGGGGGGCTTTCTTGGTGATGCGGCAGGGGCCCATGGAGCAGATGCGGCAGCAGGTACCGCCCTCGCCGAATCCGCAGTGGGGAGTCTGGTTCTTGACACGCTGCTGCCAGGTGTCAGCGCCAACCTTCTGCGCAGTTTCCAGCAGAGAATTGGTGGCCGCTTCCATCTCTTCGATGGTTGTAGTAAATGCCCAATCCTTCAAAGTGATTTCCTCCTACTCAAAAAGATTCTTTGTGTAACAGACTTACACCACATCCGGCTAGGAACATAGTGTATCGATATTATTCTACCAATTCGTCTGCGGAATGTCAACCGGGGAAATGCCCACATTTCCGGCTTTTTTCGCATCCCCCACCGGGGGATTTTTGGTGAGTTTTTTCAACTTGGGCAAAATTGCCATTTTTCGGACAGAAACAGCGGAAAATTTTCCTGGGGTTTTTAATTTTTCTTGAATTATCCCGGAAGGGGTGGAAGTTTTGGCGGGGGTATGCTATACTATACACTAATGTAAATTGCCACACTATGCCGTCGCTGGACGGCGGATGCAGGAACGGAGAGAACACTATGCTGGAATTATTGGCTCCCGCCGGGTCTATGGAGGCCCTTCGTGCGGCGGTGCAGAACGGTGCCAATGCGGTGTATCTGGGGGTGGGCAACTTTAACGCCCGCCAGAGTGCCAAAAACTTTACCCCCCAGACGCTGGCGGAGGCAGTGAAATATTGCCATATCCGGGGCGTGCAGGTCCATCTGACCCTGAACACCCTGGTTTCGGACAAAGAGATGAAGCAGGCGGCGGAGCTGATCCGCCATGCAGCCATGAACAATGTGGATGCCTTCATCGTCCAGGATCTGGGCATGGTGCAGCTGTGCCGCCAGATCGCTCCCAAGGTGCCCATCCATGGCTCCACCCAGATGAGCGTCCACGCCCTGGCGGGCGTGCAGCTGTGCGCCGCCATGGGCTTAAAGCGGGTGGTGCTCAGCCGGGAGCTGAGCCGGGAGGAGATTGCCTACATCTGCGCCCATTCTCCCATTGAGATCGAAGTATTCGGCCATGGAGCGCTGTGCATGTGCTACTCCGGCCAGTGCTACATGTCCGCCGTCATCGGCGGCCGGTCCGGCAACCGGGGCCGCTGCGCCCAGCCCTGCCGCCAGAGCTACGGCTACAGCCGCTGGCAGGAGAAATATCCCCTGAGCCTGAAGGACAACTGCCTGGTGCACTATGTCAAGGAGCTGGAGGCCATGGGCGTGGCCTCGCTGAAGCTGGAGGGCCGGATGAAGCGGCCGGAGTACGTGGCCACGGTGACGGCAGTCTACCGCAAGGCCCTGGACGAGGGCAAGGTGACCAGCGGCATGATGGATGCGCTGATGACGGCATTCAACCGCCAGGGCTTCACCGACGGCTACTACACCAATCGGGTGGATGCCCAGATGTTCGGCATCCGGGAAAAGACGGAGGAGGATACCGCCTGGCTCCAGGCCGCCCGGCAGTCCTTTGAATCCGGGGAGACACCGCTGGTGGACCTGAAATTCCGGGCGGTGGTCACCGTAGACGGCAGCTACCTTACGGCCACGGACCCGGAGGGCCGCACCTGCCGCTCCGACGGCCCCATGCCGGAGCTGGCCCGGAACCTGCCCCTGACCGGGGCCATGCTGGCAGAGCGGGTGGCCAAAACCGGCGGCACGCCCTTCCGCTGTGTGGAGGTGCGCACCCGGGTGGACCCGGGGCTGATCATCCCCGCTTCGGCCATCAACGCCATGCGCCGGGATGTGCTCAACCAGCTCACCGCTCTGCGGGCACGCCGGGAGGACCCGGTGATCCGCAAGCCCAAGCCGGTGGAGAATGTCCGTGGTCCCCGCTCCGCCCCCGGCCTGACGGTGCAGGTCACCACCCGGGAGCAGCTGACACCGGGGCTGCTGAATCTGGAAACGGCCATGCTCTATGTGCCGCTGCACATCCTGCTGGAGGACGGGGAGATGACGGCCCGGCTGGTGCAGCGGGGACGGCTGGCGGTGGCGCTGCCCCGGATCATCCACGACGGCGAGATCCCCGCCCTGACGGCGGGTCTGGCGAAACTCCGGGAGCTGGGTGTGCGGGATGCTCTGGTGAGCAACCTGGGCCAGCTGATCCCTGCCCGGGAGGCCGGTATGCGGCTGCACGGCGACTTCGGCCTGAACCTATACAACTCCATGTCCATGAATCTGATGAAGGATTTGGAGATGACCTCGGCCACCGTCAGCTTCGAGGCCACCCTGCCCCAGATCCGGGACATGAGCAAGGCGGTGGATACGGAGCTGATCGCCTACGGCCGCCTGCCCCTGATGGTGACGGAGCACTGCCTGATCCGGGGCCGCACCGGCGAATGCACCTGCGATCTGGCCACCACCAAGCTCACCGACAAAACGGGAGCGGACTTCCCCATCATCCGGGACGGGGCCAGCTGCCGCAGCGTGGTGCTCAACGGCAAGAAGCTCAGCTGGCTGGACCGGCAGGACGACCTGGCGAAGCTGGGGGTCTGGGCGGTGCGGCTGCTGTTCACCACGGAGAACAGCCGGGAGGTGGACCGCATCCTGGCGGACTACCTGAACCCGGAGCCTATGGAGCCCGGTGCCTGCACCCGTGGCCTGTACCTGCGGGGCGTGGAATGAAATTGACAATTTCCTAAAATTACTGTGTACGACGATTGAAAGGACCTTTTTCCATGCAAATGATTCTAGCCTCCGCTTCGCCCAGGCGCAAAGAGCTGCTTTCCCTGTTTGGGTTTCCCTTTGCGGTTCGGGCGGCGGATATTGACGAAACCATGGACCCGGCGCTGCCCCCGGAGCGGGAAGTGGCCCGGGTGAGCCGGGTCAAGGCCATGGCCGTGGACCGGGGGGAGGAGGATGTGGTCATCGCTGCCGATACCATCGTGGTCTGCGGCGGCCGGGTGCTGGGCAAGCCCCGCACACCCCAGGAGGCTGTGGAGATGCTGACCCTGCTCTCCGGCCGGGACCACCGGGTGATGACCGGCTGCACCGTCCTGCGGGGCGGGGCCAGCGAAACCTTTACCGAAATCACCACCCTGCATTTCCGGCCCCTGAGCCAGAGGGAGATCCGGGCCTATGTGGCCACCGGCGAACCCATGGACAAGGCGGGTGCTTACGGCATCCAGGGCGGAGCGGCGCTGTTCTGCCAGGGCATGGAAGGGGATTATTATAATGTAATGGGGCTTCCCGTGTGCCGCTTGGGCCGCTGCTTGAGCCGCCTTGCGCCGGAAGTCATGGAGGACCGACTATGAGAAACCTGTTTACCACCCGTGTGAAGGTTATTTTGGTGATCGCCGCCCTACTGACGGCGGGCCTGACCATCCTCAGCGGCGTGACCAGTATGACCATCCCCCAGCTGCTGGTGGCGGGCATCACCGCCCCCTTTAAGGCGGCAGGCACGGCGCTGACCACCGCTGCGGAAAAGTACTATGGCTACATGTTCCGCTATGAAGCCCTGGCGGCAGAGAACGAGGTGCTGGAAGAGCGGATCGCTGAGATGGAGGATATGGCCCGTCAGGCCGATGCCATGGCCCGTGAAAACCAGCGTCTGCGCAATGCCCTGGGGATGCAGGCCGCCCACGAGGATTACAAGATGGTGGATGCCTACATCATCGGCTGGAGCTCCACCGACTGGGAGAACACCTTCACCATCAACCGGGGCACCAACGCCGGGATCCAGGAGAACATGTGCGCCGTCACCGCCAACGGTGAGGTGGTGGGCCTGGTCACGGCGGCCGGCCCCAACTTTGCTGAGGTGACCACGGTGCTGGACTCCACCCTGGAAATTTCCGGCACCATCTCCACCTCCGGCTACAACGGCATGGTCCGTGGCGGCTATGTGGACGGCAACGAGAAGCTGCTGCAAATGAACTACCTGCCCTCCTCCGCCATCATCCGCAACCGGGACCAGGTGGTGACCTCCGGCTCCACGGTGTATCCCCGGGGCCTGATCATGGGCTACGTGGTGGATGCCGGCTTCGAGGAAACCGGCGTGGCCAAGTTCGCCCTGCTGGACCCGGCGGCGGAGATCAGCTCCCTGGAGCAGGTGTTCATCATCACGGAGTACACCACCGATGCAGCGCCCCAGGGCGGCCAGAATACCCAGACCGGCACCAATGCCACCGACGGCCAGACCCAGGCCACGGAGCCGTCCGCCACGGCCCCCAGCGAGACTGCGCCGGTGGTCACAGGGCCTCTGGGCTGAGGGCGGCGCTTATGAAGCTATTTCCATGGCGGAAAAACGCCGCTGAGTTTAAGCCGGACCCCAAAACCGCCACCTGGGCCAAAACCCTGCATCTGACCGCCCTGCAGCGGCTGCGGCTGGGCAAGTGGGCGCTGTATGGCGTGTGCCTGCTGATGTGCCTGGTGGTGCAGGATGTGGTGATGAGCCGCATCCGGCTCTTTGGTGGCACCACGGATCTGGTGGTCTGCGGCATTTTGCTGATCACCATTCTGGAAGGGACGGAGGTGGGCAGCCTGTTTGTGCTGATCAGCTCCTGCCTGTACTATTTTTCCGGCAGCGCCCCGGGGGCATTCTCCGTGGGGCTGCTGACCTTCCTGGGCATTGCAGCCACGCTGCTGCGGCAAATGTACCTGCACCGGAGCCGGGGCGCCATTGTGGTGTGCACGGCGCTGGCGGTGGTGGCCTATGAGCTGGGGCTGTTTGTGGTGGGGCTGTTCACCGGCCTGACCATTCCCTCCCGGCTGCCCAGCTTTTTGGTCACCTGCGTGGCCTGCATTTTGACACTGAATCCCCTTTACTCCCTGATTTATAAAATCGGCACGATTGGAGGTACCACATGGAAAGAATAAGCCGTTTCCGAGCAGGATTGTTCCTGGCGCTGTTTGCATTTGTGCTGGTGCTGTTCGCCGGAAAGCTGTTTGAAATTCAGATCATCGACACCAAGGGTGATACCGACAACACCCAGACCTACACCACCCTGACCACGGTCCGTGCCGCCCGGGGTGATATCCTGGACCGCAACGGCAACGTGCTGGTGGGCAACCGTGCGTCCTATGACCTGGTGTTCAACCACTACGTTATCAACTCCTATCCCAACGGAAACGAGGCTCTGCTGCGCCTGGTGCAGAAGTGCCGGGACTTGGGCATTACCTACATGGACCACCTGCCCATTACCACCAGCCGCCCCTTTGAGTACACCCTGACCCAGTTCAACACCTCCTGGCAGAATAACTTCCAGCTGTACATGGTGGACTGCGGCTGGGACTCGGACATTACGGCGCCGCTGCTGCTGGAAAAAATGCGCAGCCGCTACGACATCCCGGAGACCTGGTCTGACGAGGATGCCCGGGCTGTGGTGGGCTTCCGATACGAGTTTGACCTGCGTGGTATTACATACCTGCCGACCTATACCTTCCTGGAAGACGTGTCCGACGAGCACCTGTCTGCGCTGCTGGAGCTGAACACTCCCGGCCTGATGGTGGAATCCTCCACCGTCCGGGAATACCACACCAAGTACGCCGCCCACGTGCTGGGCTACCTGGGCGGTATGACCGATGCGGAGTGGTCCAAGTTCAAGGAAGAGGGCTACTCCATGGACGCCATGGTGGGTAAGACCGGCTTCGAGCAGGCGTTTGAAGAATACCTCCACGGCATCGACGGTACCCGTGTGGACGTGGTTAACCGAAACGGCGCTATCGTCAAGCAGTACTATGCCGACGAACGAGATGAAAAAGGTAATGTTATCGGCAAGAAAGTCCCCATCGCCGGAAACAACGTGGAGACTACGATTGATATCAAGATTCAGCAGGCAGCTGAGGAGGCCCTGGAGGAGGTCATGCTCCAAATCAAGGACCCCCAGATCAACACGGAAGAGGGCGAGCACACGGGCCTGGATGCCCAGGGTGCAGCCGTCATCGTGATGGACCCCCGTACCGGCGAGATCCTGGCCTGCGCCAGCTATCCCACCTTCGACCTGTCCACCATGATGGACAAGAAGGTCTGGGCGCAGATCAACAACGACGAGCTGAAGCCCCTGTTTAACCGGGCCTTCGGCGCTGAGTATGCCCCCGGTTCTACCTTTAAGATGTGTACCCTCATTGCCGCCATGGAGAACGTTTACTCTGGTAAAGAACCAGGCACTGTGGCGGGACAGCCCATTCTGGCCTATGGCGAGACCATCAAGGACCAGGGCGTGTTTACCAAGTACGCCGGCTTTGCGCCTGCCTGCTTGTTCTGGACCAGCAGCCGGGCGACCCACGGCGATATCGATGCCACGCTGGCATTGTGCTATTCCTGCAACTACTTCTTCTATGAGCTGGGTTCCCGGATGACCTGGGAAATGGTGGACGAAACCGCCAAGCAGCTGGGACTGGGCGAGCCCACCGGCATCGAGCTGGTGGAGAAGACCGGCTACCGCAACACCCCGGAGCGGAAGAAGGAAGTCTATAAAACCGGCGCTGACGCATCCTTCGGTGCAGGCGACCGTGTTCTGGGCGCCATCGGCCAGGGCGAAAACCGATTCACTCCCTTGCAGCTGTGCGTTTACGCCTCCACCCTGGCCAACAAGGGTACCCGGATGAAGGCGACCTTCCTCAGCCGTGTGGTGTCCTCGGACTACCGCACCCTGATCCTGGACAACGAACCGCAGATCGTTTCCCAGGCCCAGTGGGCACCCACCACCATCGAAAGCTACTGGCAGGGCATGCGCAAGGTGGTCACCACCGCCGGTGGTACGGCCTCCAACTGCTTCGGCGGCTATAAGGATCAGCTGCCGGACGTGTGGCCCCTGAAGGGCGAGGTGGAGGTCTATGCCAAGACCGGTACCGCAGAGCACGCCTCCGGCGGCTCTGACCACGGTGCATTCGTGTGCTTTGCCCACCGGGTGGGCGAGACGGTCCCCGATGTGGCCATTGCCGTATTCGGCGAAAAGGCAGCCCACGGCTCCTCTCTGGCCCCGGTGGCAGAAAAGATTTTGCTGAGCTACTACGAAATGGACGCAGCCAGCGAAGTGACCGCTTTTGAAAACCAAGTAGGGTAAATTGGGCCGCCCCAAAGCCTTCTCCTCGAGGAGAAGGCGGCACGCCGCCCCTCTCAGACGAAAATCAGAGATTTTCGCCAGCTCTCCCAGAGGGAGAGCCAAGTTGGGGGCGTACTGAAACGGATGCACCCAAGCCTTCTCCTTGAGGAGAAGGTGGCCCGCCAACGGCGGGTCGGATGAGGTGTCGCCCCGTAAGGGGCGTGTCCGCAGGACATAAGAAGGACGGATTGCCGCAGTCGCTTCGCTCCTTCGCAATGATACGTCTTGCTGACAATGCATCCAGCACGCCGCAGTGACGGAGAGGGTCTTTCCGTCTACTACCATGTAACGAACCGGGTGACCCCCAAAAGTGGTAGTCTACCGCCGGGGTAACAGACTCGTAATCGCCAGCGGCGGCCCGCCGCCTGGGGGAGAGTCAAGGGGGACGGGAGTTGACGAATTTCGCCCAGGCTCTATGCTATAATCACAAAAACCACATTTCCTATCTGCAAAGGAGAACGCAATGGGACTTTTTGACAAAATCTTCGGCACCCGCTCTCAGCGGGAATTGAAAAAAATCCAGCCAATCGTGGACAAAATCCTGGCCCTGGAGGACAGCTACCGCCAGCTGTCTGAGGAGGAGCTGAAGGACAAGACCAACCAGTTTAAGGACCGGCTGGCCCAGGGGGAGACTCTGGACGACCTGCTGCCGGAGGCGTTCGCCGCCATCCGGGAGGCAGCCGACCGGGTGCTGGGCCTGCGGCCTTACCCGGTGCAGCTCATCGGCGGCATCGTGCTCCATCAGGGCCGCATTGCTGAGATGAAAACCGGCGAAGGCAAGACCCTGGTGGCCATTCTGCCCACCTACCTCAACGCCCTGACGGGCAAGGGTGTCCATGTGGTCACCGTCAACGACTACCTGGCAAAATACCAGTCTGAGTGGATGGGCAAGGTCTACCGCTACATGGGCCTGACCATCGGCCTGGTGATCCCCGGCATGGACCCGGCCCAGCGGCGGCTGGCTTACGCTGCCGACATTACTTACTGCACCAACAACGAGCTGGGCTTTGACTACCTCCGGGACAACATGGCTATCTACAAGCAGGAGCTGGTCCAGCGGGGGCATAACTTCGCCATCGTGGACGAAGTGGACTCCATCCTCATCGACGAGGCCCGGACTCCGCTGATCATCTCCGGCCAGGGGGAGGATTCCTCCCAGCTGTACCAGGCGGCGGACCGATTCGTGTCCTCCCTGCGGCGGAAGGTCTTTGCCAAGACCGAGGATAAGGAAGTCCAGGACGACTATGACTGCGACTACTTTGTGGATGAAAAATCCAGAACCGTTTCCCTCACCGCCTCCGGCATCGCCAAGGCTGAGCGCTACTTCGGCATCGAAAACCTGGCGGATGCGGAAAACGCCACCTTGTCCCACCACATCAACCAGGCCATGAAGGCCCGGGGCCTGATGAAAAAGGACATCGACTACGTGGTCAAGGACGGGGAGATCATCATCGTGGACGAGTTCACCGGCCGACTGATGTACGGCCGGCGGTATAACGAGGGCCTGCACCAGGCTATCGAGGCCAAGGAGGGCGTCACCGTGGCAGGGGAGAGCAAGACCCTGGCTACCATCACCTTCCAGAACTTCTTCCGGCTGTATAACAAGCTCTCCGGCATGACCGGCACGGCCCTGACCGAGGAAGAGGAGTTTGCCGCCATTTACAGCCTGGACGTGGTGGAGATCCCTACCAACCGCCCGGTGATCCGCCAGGACCACTCCGACGTGGTGTACAAAAACGAGGCGGGCAAGTTCCGGGCCATTGTGGAGCAGGTCAAGACCTGCCATGAAAAGGGCCAGCCGGTGCTGGTGGGTACCATCTCCATCGAAAAGAGCGAGCTGCTGAGCAAAATGCTGAAGCGGGAGGGCATCCCCCACAACGTGCTGAACGCCAAGAACCACGAGCAGGAGGCCCAGATCGTGGCCCAGGCCGGTAAGCTGGGAGCCGTCACCATCGCCACCAACATGGCCGGCCGTGGTACGGACATCATGCTGGGCGGCAACGCAGACTTTTTGGCCAAGAACGAGCTGCGCAAGAGCAACCTGCCGGAGGAGCTGCTGATGGAGGCCGACTCCTTCGCAGAGACCGATAACCCTGAGATTCTGGCGGTTCGTGCCCAGTACGAGGCCCTGCTGGACAGCTACAAGCAGGCCATTGCCTCCGAAGCGGAGCAGGTCCGTGCCGCCGGCGGTCTGTACATCATCGGCACCGAGCGCCACGAGTCCCGGCGTATCGACAACCAGCTGCGGGGCCGCTCCGGCCGCCAGGGCGACCCCGGCGAGAGCCGGTTCTACCTGAGCCTGGAGGATGACCTGATGCGGCTGTTCTCCACCGACCGGGTCATGGGCATGATGGACAGCCTGGGCCTGGACGAGGATACCCCCATCGATGCGAAAATCCTCAGCAACGCTGTGGAAAATGCCCAGAAAAACGTGGAATCCCGGAACTTCCGGGCCAGAAAGAACGTGCTGGAATACGACGACGTGATGAACACCCAGCGGGAGGTCATCTACGCCCAGCGCCAGAAGGTGCTGGATGGGGAGGACCTGCGGCAGAACATGATGGCCATGCTCCAATCCCTGGTGGAGGGCACGGTATCCGATGCCCTGGCCGAAAACGGCGGCGTGGCAGACGAAGCGGGCCTGAACCGGCTGGCCGCCAGCCTGGAGGGCATCTACTTCGCCCGGGGCACCCTGGCCGCCCGGCGGGAGCAGCTGCTGGGCAAGTCCGCCCAGGAGCTGACCGACGTGATTTGCGAAATCGCCCAGAGCACCTACGAAGCCAAGGAGCGCACCTACAGCCCCCAGATCATGCGGGAGCTGGAACGGGTGGTGATGCTGCGGGTGGTGGACGAATACTGGATGGACCAAATCGACGCCATGGACGATTTGAAGCAGGGCATCGGCCTGCGGGCCTACGGCCAGCATGACCCAGTGGTGGCCTACAAGGAAGAGGGCTATCAGATGTTCCAGGCCATGATCGAGGCTATCAAGCACGAGACGGTGCGCCGGATGTTCCTGGTGCAGCTGCGGACCAACCAGGAGGTTAAGCGGGAGAAGGTGGCCAAGGAAACCGGCACCACCTCCGCAGACAAGCCCACCGTCCGCCAGCAGCCGGTGCGCAAAGACAAGAAAGTCGGCCCCAACGACCCCTGCCCCTGCGGCAGCGGCAAGAAGTACAAAAAATGCTGTATGCAGAAGGACAAGCTGGCCCAGTAAGGGGTCGGCCCAGCACCTTGGGAAAATGCCTATGATTACAAAAAAATTCGATACCTTGGAATATCTGGCAGCGCCGGAGATTTCCGTGCCCCACGGCTTCACCACCCGCCTGGGAGGTGTCAGCACCGGCAGCCAGGCCAGCCTGAATCTGGCCTACGGCCGGGGGGACACCATGGAGAATGTGGAAACCAACATTCGCCGCCTGGCCCGGGCCCTGGATTTTGCCCCGGAGAAGCTGGTGATGACCCATCAGATCCACACGGACGTGATTCGCCCGGTGACGGCGGCGGATGCCCAGGGGCTGTGCCACCGGGCCTACCCGGACTGCGACGGCCTGGTGACCAACCAGCCCGGTGTGGCGCTGATGATCTTCACGGCGGACTGCACCCCCATCCTCTTTCACGACCCGGTGACCGGGGCGGTGGGAGCGGTCCACGCCGGCTGGCGGGGCACGGCCCTGGACATTGCAGGCAAAACCGTGGAGACCATGGTCCGCTGCTACGGCTGCCGCCCGGAGGATATCCGGGCCGCCATCGGCCCCAACATCGGCCAGTGCCACTTTGAAACCAATGCCGACGTGCCCCAGGCCCTGGTGGAGACCTTCGGCCCGGATGTGGAGGCCTTGGTGGAAAAGCGGGGAGAAAAGTTCTTCCCGGATTTGAAAGCGGTGAACGCCTATGCCCTGCGCCGCCGGGGTGTGGTGCATGTGGACATCAGCGCCGCCTGCACCTACTGCCAGTGCCAGCGCTTCTGGTCCCACCGGGCCAGCCACGGCGACCGTGGCTCCCAGGGTGCGGTGATCGTGTGCAAGGAGGGCAGGGGATGAAACGACTGTTTGCTGGGCTGCTGGCGCTGATGCTGCTGCTCACCGGCTGCGGCCGGAAAATCGACAACTCTGCCTATGTGCCCACCGGTGATGCCATCTTAATGGAGGGCCAGGAGCCGGAGGACATCCTGCCGGAGGAGGAGGACACCCAGGAGCTGCGGCTGGCCTACTACCCCGACCGGATGCTCAACCCGGTGCTGGGCAGCGACTACACCAACCGGATTTTGATGTCGCTGATGTACCAGGGCCTGTTTGCGGTGGACAGCAAGAAAAATCCCACCCCCATGCTGTGCTCGGCCTACCAGGTCAGCAGCAACCTGCGCAACTGGACCTTTTACATCGACGGCAATGCCACCTTCTCCGACGGCTCCAAGGTGACACCCCAGGACGTGGTGGCCACCTACACCAAGGCCAAGGAGGGCGACTACTACGGCAACCGCTTCGTCAAGCACCTGCTGGATGTGAGCGTCACCGCTGACGGCGGCGTGCTGTTCCAGATGGACACCGCCTACGGCAATCTCCCTCTGATTCTGGACGTGCCCATTGTCAAGGCCAGCGAGGTGGAGTCGGAGCTGCCCCTGGGCAGCGGCCCCTATATCTTCACCCAGGGCACCGGCGGGGCCAAGCTTCAGCGCAATCCCAACTGGTGGTGCGGCGACCTGAAAATCCCGGCCACCGACGAAATCATCGACCTGGTGGAGGTGTCCTCCCCGGCAGAGGTGCGGGATGCCTTCCAGTTCGGCGAGAATACCGTCAGCGTGGTGTGCACCAACCCCATGAGCGACTCCTTCGCTGAGTACCGCTGCGACTATGAGCTGTGGGAGATCGAAAGCGGCTACATGATGTATCTGGGCTGCAACATCGGCTACAGCGACTTCTTCGAGGACGGCACCCTGCGTACCGCCCTGACCTACGCCATTGACCGGGAAACCCTGGCCCAGGACAATTACAAGGGCCTGGTGGACCCGGTGACCCTGCCCTGCTCCCCGGAGGCCAGCTTCTACAGCAAGACCATTGCGGATAAGTACGCCTATGACCCGCTGCGGTTTGTCAGCTTCCTCAACGGCTACAACATTCCCCGCAAGGACGGCAAGATCCGGGAGATGACCCTGCTGGTGAACTCCCAGGACTCTGCCCGGACCCGAATCGCCCGGAGCATTGCCGCCTCCCTGACGGAGCTGGGCCTGCCCACCAAAACCCAGGAGTCCGGCGGCGTGGCCTACAAAAATACCATCGTCAATGCCAACTACGACGTGTATCTGGGCATGACCCGGCTGTCGCCCAACATGGACCTGACGGAATTTTTCCGGGACTGGGGCGAGATGAGCTGGGGACAGCTGAACGTGGCCTCCCTGTATGATATGTGCACCATGGCCCTGCAAAACGAGGGCAACTACTCCAGCCTGTACCAGAAGCTGGCAGAGGACGGGCGCATCATCCCCCTGATGTTCGGCCACTACAATGTCTACGCCCAGCGTGGCCTGATGCCGGACCTGAGCCCCTCCCGGGACAACGTGTTCTACTACTCCCTGGGCCGGACCATGGATGGCATCGAGATCCAGCCGGATTACAGCGACGACGGCGAAGCCTAACGGGAATCGGCTGCGCATAAGCAGCTTTCCATAGAAAAGAAACGTTTGAAAGGATGAAAGATCATGAAGAAACTCATTGCGCTGACCCTGGCGCTGATGCTGCTGCTGTGCGGCTGCGGCGCAGGCAAGGCGGCTGAAACCACGGCGCCGGCAGAACTGCCCGCCCAGGACACCCAGCCGGTTGAGACGGCTGCCCCCACCACGGAGCCTACCACCGTGCCCACCGAGCCGGAGGTGTACTTCAACCCCCTGAACGGCGAGATTCTGGATGCCCCCTTCACCGGCCGCATCTTTGCCAACACCGTCAGCAACATGCAGGAGAACCTGCCCCATGTGGGCGTGACCCAGGCGGATATGCTGATCGAGACTTTTGTCAACAAGAACAATATCATCCGCTGCCTGGCCCTGTTCACCGATATCGAGTCTGTGGAGGCCATCGGCTCCACCCGTTCCACCCGGCCCATCTTCAACCAGCTGGCCCAGCACTATGACCTGGTGCTGTCCCACGCCGGCGGCTCTGACCAGGCCCTGGAAGATGCCCGGAACCGGGGCGTAGAGAATTTCAACATCGATGCCTGGGAGGTGGCCTCCACCGGCGCTTCCTACCGGGATACCGAGTACAAGCGCAGCTATGAGAACACCCTCTTCGGTGTTGGCTCCGGCATCAAGGCTTACGCCGAGTCCCAGGGCATTCCCATGACCCTGGAGCGGGATTATGGCTTCCGCTTCACGGAGGACGGCACCCCTGCTAACGGCGAGGCTGCCGACCGCATCGCCCTGACCTTCACCTACGGCCAAGCCAAGAAGGACACCGCTATGGTCTACAACGCCCAGGAGGGCAAGTACGTCTTCAACCAGTACGGCAAGGAGATGACCGACCAGATCACCGGCGAGACGGAGATGTTCCGCAATGTGCTGATTCTGAACGCCAACATCTCCACCGAGGGCATCTACTTCGTGGCGGACTTCAATGCCGGCGGCACCGGCTACTTTGCTTGCGGCGGGAAGATCATCCCCATCACCTGGACCTGCGCCGGGGACAAGGAGAGCTTCCAGCTGTTCACCGCTGACGGCGAGCCCCTGCTGCTGGGCCAGGGCAACACCTACATGGCCATCTGCACCCCGGAGTCCCCGGTGACCTGGGAGGCTGCGGCCCCTGCGGAGACCACTCCTGAAACCACCGTCGAGACCATCGCTGAAACTACTGCTGAAACTACCGCCGGCTAAGCCCGGCTGACGGAGCCAAGCGACCGGCTGCTGCCCACCCCGGCGGCAGCCGGTTTTTTGCCCGGCAATTCACAAATTGTACATAGCTTCCCCAGGCGGGGCGGTGGAATCTAAGCACCTTGCACCGAAAAAGATACAAAAGCGGTACGATTTGTACAAAATTCACAGTTTACAACCATGCGGGGATATTGTATAATAAATCCGTACGGTGATATCGAATGCTGTACGCAAATACTCTAAAATATGCTGCACCGCAGCAATTAAAATGGAGGAATTCACCATGTCTGTTAAAGTAGCTATCAATGGTTTTGGCCGTATCGGCCGTCTGGCTTTCCGTCAGATGTTCGGCGCTGAGGGCTTTGAAGTCGTTGCCATCAACGACCTGACCTCTCCCAAGATGCTGGCTCATCTGCTGAAGTACGACTCCACCCAGGGCAACTACGCTGCTATGGGCCACGTGGTCGAGGCTGGCGAGGACAACATCGTTGTCGACGGCAAGAAGATTACCATTTACGCCAAGGCCAACGCTGCCGAGCTGCCCTGGGGCGAGCTGGGTGTGGACGTTGTGCTGGAGTGCACCGGCTTCTACACCTCCAAGGCTAAGGCCCAGGCTCACATCGACGCCGGCGCCAAGAAGGTTGTCATTTCCGCTCCCGCTGGCAATGACCTGCCCACCATCGTCTACAACGTCAACCACGAGACCCTGACCAAGGACGACCACATCATCTCCGCCGCTTCCTGCACCACCAACTGCCTGGCTCCCATGGCTAAGGCTCTGAATGACCTGGCTTCCATCGAGTCCGGCATTATGTGCACCATCCACGCTTACACCGGCGACCAGATGATCCTGGACGGCCCCCAGCGTAAGGGCGACCTGCGCCGCTCCCGTGCTGGTGCTGTGAACATCGTTCCCAACTCCACCGGCGCTGCCAAGGCCATCGGCCTGGTCATCCCCGAGCTGAACGGCAAGCTGATCGGCGCTGCTCAGCGTATCCCCACCCCCACCGGCTCCACCACCATCCTGAATGCTGTGTGCGCCAAGTCCGTGACCAAGGACGAGATCAACGCTGCCATGAAGGCTGCTGCTACCGAGTCCTACGGCTACAACGAGGATGAGATCGTTTCCTCCGACATCATCGGTATGCGTTACGGCTCCCTGTTCGATGCCACTCAGACCATGGTCTGCGCTCTGCCCGACGGCAAGACCCAGGTTCAGGTCGTGTCCTGGTACGACAACGAGAACTCCTACGTTTCTCAGATGGTCCGCACCATCAAGCACTTCTCCACCCTGCTGTAAGCAAAAAGCAAGTTATCAAGCCGCTGATTTTTCAGCGGCTTGATTTTTTGTATAGAGAATCGTCGTTTTTGACAAAAAAGAATCGAGAATGATATTGATTCTCCATACAATTATGCTATAATATAAGAGATAAATTTACTGCTTCGGTAAATTTTGAGTTCAGGCTGCTTGCGGCTGAATACCCCGTCGGACCCCGGCCTGGTCCGGTGCGCCCGGTTTTTGGGGAATCAATCACTATCAGGAGGAATGCAAAATGCAGTACTTAGGCATCCACTATTCCATGAACCATCCCCCCAAGCTGGACCCCACGTTTATTCCCTTCGGCGTTTGGCGTGCCGCCTATTTGAAGGACGCCAAGAAGCCCATTGCCATCGCTCTGGAGCGGGACAAGGGCCGGATCTCCGTTCACCACACCTGCATCCACGGCACCCCCGAGATGGCAGAGGCGGACTACCGCTATGTGGAGCGGTATGTGAAGTTCCTGCTGTGGTCCACCGGCGGCTTCCGGGTGTCCATCTGCGGCTGCCCTGAGCTGACCCAGCGGCTGCAAAAGGCGTATACCCCTGAGGGCGAGCGGCATTTCGACTATACCTTCGTCAACCAGCTCTACGAGCGCAACCTGGAGATCCAGGACCTGCCCCTGGATCAGTGCCCCGCTGCCAACGAGCAGGCGGAGCCTATGGGCGGCAACATGGACGGCTGCCGCATCGGCTTCGACGCTGGCGGATCTGATCGGAAGGTCAGCGCTGTCATCGACGGCGAGTGCGTTTATTCTGAGGAAGTGATTTGGTTCCCCAAGCTCCAGGAGGATCCGGACTATCACTTCGGCCACATTGTGGAGGCGTTCAAGACTGCCGCTTCCAAGATGCCCCGGGTGGATGCCATCGGCGTTTCCTCCGCCGGTACCTTCATCGGCAATGCACCCATGGTGGCCTCCCTGTTCATCAAGGTCCCCCGCTCCAACTGGGACAAGGTGAAGACCATCTACGACCGGGCCGCCAAGGAAATCGGTGACGTGCCCATTCTGGTGGCCAACGACGGCGACGTGTCCGCACTGGCCGGTGCCATGGGCCTGGGCAAGGGCAACCTGATGGGTATCGCCATGGGTACGTCCGAGGCTGTGGGCTACGTGGACGAGGACCAGAACGTGCTGGGCTGGATCAACGAGCTGGCATTCGCCCCTGTGGACCTGCAGGAGGGCGCTATGCAGGACGAGTGGTCCACCGACTTCGGCGTGGGCTGCAAGTATTTCAGCCAGGATGCCGTCATCAAGCTGGCACCTGTGGCCGGAATCGAGATCGACCCGGAGCTGTCCCTGGCGGAGAAGCTGAAAGTTGTCCAGGCTCTGATGGAGCAGGACGACCAGCGGGCCATCGACCTGTTTGAGACCATCGGCGCTTACCTGGCCTACACCGTGGTGCTGTACTCTCAGTTCTACAACATCGAGTACATGATGCTCATGGGCCGTGTCATGTCCGGCAAGGGCGGCGACACCATCCTGCGGGTGTGCAACGAGATCTTGAAGGACGAGTATCCCGAACTGGCTGAGAAGTGCCTGGTGACCCTGCCTGACGAGAAGATGCGCCGGGTGGGCCAGTCCGTGGCAGCAGCCTCCCTGCCCAAGCTGCACTAAGCTTCGGACAAGCTAACCAATAAAAATATCGCCAGCTCTCCATGGGGGAGCTGGCGATTTCACTTGTTTGGGGAATGGGGGGTTAAGGGGAGGGGGTGGAATGCCCCACCCAACGCAAGTCCTCTTTTGTCCAAACTATTGAACTGTATCGAACCGGGTGACCCCCAATGGCGTGGGTTTACCACTAGGGTATTAGGCTCGCCGTTGTCAGCAGCCACTGGCTGCCGCCACTCATCCGACCCGGCTTGCGCCGGGCCACCTTCCCCCGAGGGGGAAGGCTTTGGTGCGGTAGAACATGGGGCGTGATACAAAAAACGAACGTGGGCGGCGAGGGCAGCCAGCGCCCTACGAAAGGTACGTTCACTTTTTTCAAATTATTGAGCTGTAACGAACCGGGTGACCCCCCTAAGGTGTGGGTCTACCACCAGGGTATCAGACTCGTAACTGACAGCGGCGGCACGCCGCACGGCTTTTTTATCGTTCCAGAATCACAGCCTGGCTGCCCTGGTTTAGGGCGGCACGGATGTGGGCGGCGGCTTCCACCGGGGGCAGAGTCACCTGCTGGCCGGAGCGCATGTCCTTCACGGAGCACATGCCCTGGGCGATTTCGTCTTCCCCCAGCAGCACCGCAAAGGGGACTGCCAGCTTGTTGGCGTAGGCCATTTTCTGCTTGAATTTCTTCTGCTCGCCGTACAGCTGCACCCGCAGGCCCGCCGAACGGAGAGTCTCCGCCAGGGCAATGGCGGGGCCGGCCTCGTTGGTCATGGGCAGCACCAGGGCGTCCGCCGGGGCGCTGGGCAGGTTGGGGTTCAGCAGGCCCTGCTCGTCCAGCACGTAGAACAGCCGGGTCAGGCCGATGGAAATGCCCACACCGGGCAGGGCCTTTTCAATGTAGTAGCCGGCCAAGTTGTCGTAGCGGCCGCCGGAGCAGACGGAGCCGATCTCCGGGTGGTCCAGCAGGGTGGTTTCGTAAACCGTGCCGGTGTAGTAGTCCAGGCCACGGGCGATGGTCAAATCCACGGCGAAGTTGCTCTCCGGCACGCCGAATGCGGCCAGATTCGCCGTCACGGCCTTCAGCTCCTCCAAACCCTGGTCAAACAGGGGGTGCTTCCCGGCGTAGCCCTCCAAAGCCGCCAGCACTTCGGCGTTGGTGCCCCGGATGGCGATGAATTTCAGGATCTCTTCCGCCTGGTCCTGGGTCAGGCCGCAGTCCTCCAGCAGGATGGTGCGCACCTTCTCTGCGCCGATTTTGTCCAGCTTGTCCACGGTGCGCATGATCTCGCCGCTTTTTTCCTCCAAGCCCAGCAGGGCGTAGAAGCCGTTGAGGATCTTGCGGTTGTTCACCCGAATCTGGAACCGGGTCAGGCCGAAGCCCCGGAACACCTTGTAGATGATGGCGGGAATCTCCGCCTCGTTGAGGATGTCCAGCTTGCCGTCACCGATGATGTCGATGTCCGCCTGGTAAAACTCCCGGAACCGGCCACGCTGGGCACGCTCGCCCCGGTAGACCTTGCTGATTTGGTAGCGCCGGAAGGGGAAGGCTAGGTCGTTGTAGTGCAGGGCCACATATTTGGCCAGGGGCACCGTCAGGTCGAACCGCAGGGCCAGGTCGCTGTCGCCCTTGGTGAAGCGGTAGATCTGCTTTTCCGTCTCGCCGCCGCCCTTGGCCAGCAGGATCTGGGCATCCTCAATCACCGGGGTGTCCAGGGGGGCGAAGCCGTAGGAGGCGTAGGTGGTGCGCAGAATCTCCATCATGCGCTCAAAGCGCTGCTGCTTGTCCGGCAGCAGCTCCATAAACCCGGACAGGGTCCGGGGCTTGATAATCTCCATGGTGAAATACCTCGTTTTGTAAAAATATCAGAATCTGGTTTTGCTGCGCAGCATTTCCCGCCAGTCCAAATCGCCCCGCTGCAGGCCCATGATGAGCATTTCTGCGCTGGCCAGGTTGGTGGCGATGGGGACATTGTGCTTGTCGCAATGGCGGATGGTTTCGATCATCTGGCTGTCGTCCCAAGGCTCGGTGGTGTTGGGGTCGGTGAACAGCAGCACCAGGTCAATTTCGTTGTAGGCAATGCGGGCGTTGATCTGCTGATGGCCGCCCTGCTTGTGGGACAGCAGCAGGGTGATGGGCAGACCGGTGTTGTCCGCAATCAGCCGCCCGGTGGTGGCGGTGGCAAACAGGTTGTGCTTCATCAGCACGCTTTTGTAGGCGGTGCAGAACTGAACCATCAGTTCCTTTTTCTTGTCGTGGGCCAAAAATGCGATATTCAAAGCACTCACTCCTTCTGAATGTGATATGAGAATGTTGTGTTGTACGGAAAAATCGGGGGGATTCAGCGCAGGGCAATGGGGACCTGAAAACCCTGAAGCCGCTGGGCGATCCGACGGCAGGCCCTGGCGGCGGTGGAACGGGGGGCATAGCGCAGCAGGGGCTGGCCAAAGGAGGCTGCCAGGGTGATGTGGGGGTCTTCCAGCACCATGCCGCACAGGGGAAGCCCGGCGGTGTCCATCACATCGTCAATGGTGGTCCTGGTGGTGCTGAGCAGATTCCGGCTGACCCGGTTGACAATGAGCCGCACGTCCTGCTTCTGTTCCAGCTCCAGCAGCTCGCCCACCCGGGCGGCATCCCGCACAGCGGCAGGGCCGGCGCCGGTGACCAGCAGGAAGCGGTCCGCCGCAGCGGTGCACAGCCGGAACCCGGCATCCACACCGGCGGGGGCATCCAAAAAGACATAGTCAAAGCAGCTGCGGGCCTGGCGCAGCAGGGCGGCGAAGGCCGCCGGATCGATCTGTTCCGGCGGGCAGTTCATAGGGGCGGTGAGAAAGGACAGGGACGGGTAGACCGGGTGCACAGCGGCATGATCCAGGGGATAGCCGCCGGAGCACACGTCCAGGAAGGACACGCCGCCGCTGTCGGACATGCCCAGGGAGATGTCCAGATTCCGCAGCCCCACATCGCAGTCTATGCACAGCACGCTGCTGCCGGAGGATGCCAGGGCCGTGGCAATGCCGGCGCTGAGGGAGGTTTTGCCGGTGCCGCCCTTGCCGGAAATCACAGCGAATACTTCGCCCAATTCATCGCCTCCCTATGGTTAAAGTTCGTCTTCATTATACTGGAAAAAGCCACAAAACGCAAGGGTTATTTCCTCTTTTTGGAAATATTTTTCGTCGCAATCCACAAAAATTCTCCGTAGCCCCGGCATCCCGCCAGGGTGTGCAGGGCCTTTGGGGAATGCTGGGATTTCTTGCCGGTTTCCTGCGAAAGGGGGTTGCACACCGGGAAGATGTGCGGTATAATTATGGTGTAAAAAACGGGCACTCGCCCGAAAAATGGAGGACTGATTCCCATGTTCAATGCTATGATCGAAACTCTGAAGGCAAATCCCCGGAAAATCGTGTTCACTGAGGGCCACGATGCCCGTATTTTGGAGGCCACGGCCCGTCTGGTCGAGGGCGGTTTCCTGACCCCCATCCTGGTGGGCAACGTGGACGAGGTCAAGGCCAACGCTGCCAAGGGCGGCTTCAACATTCAGGGTGTGGAAATTCTGGACCCTGCCACCTATCCTGAGATGGATGCCATGGTGGAGAAGATGGTGGAGCTGCGCAAGGGCAAGATGTCCGCTGAGGACTGCCGCAAGGCGCTGTCCAAGGGCAACTACTTTGGCACCATGCTGGTGAAGATGGGCTACGCCGACGCTCTGCTGGGCGGCGCTACCTATTCCACCGCCGACACCGTCCGTCCCGCTCTGCAGCTGGTGAAGACCAAGAAGGGTGCCCACCTGGTGTCCTCCTGCTTCATCATGGTCCGTGGCGAGGAGAAGCTGGCTATGGGCGACTGCGCCATCAACCTGAGCTACGAGGACAACGTGGACAAGGACGGCAACGTGACCCTCACCGCTGCCCAGAAGCTGGCTGAGGTGGCCATCGAGACTGCCAACACCGCCAAGGTCTTCGGCATCGACCCCAAGGTGGCTATGCTGAGCTTCTCCACCAACGGCTCCGGCAAGGGCGGCACCGTCAAGCTGAGCCACGATGCGACCCAGGTTGCCAAGGAAATGGCTCCCGATTTGATGATCGACGGCGAGATGCAGTTCGACGCCGCTGTGGCTCCTGAGGTTGGCCAGCTGAAGTTCCCCGGCTCTCCCGTGGCCGGCTACGCCAACACCTTCATCTTCCCCACCATCGAGGCTGGCAACATCGGTTACAAGATCGCCCAGCGCCTGGGCGGCTTCGAGGCCTACGGCCCCATCCTGCAGGGCCTGGCTGCGCCCATCAACGACCTGTCCCGTGGCTGCAACGCCGACGAGGTCTACAAGATGGCCATTATCACCTGCGCAATGGTGTAAGCAACAAGATCGTAGCGCCAGCCGAAAGGCTGGCGCTATCTTTCTCGAGAGGCGGATAGCTGCTGGCAAACTACATCAAACGCCGGGAGGAACGGCTCTCGGCTTAAGGGCAACAAATTGGCCGCTGCAACTTGCGTTGCAGCGGCTTTTTGCTGGGACTGGCTCAGGCCTGGGCTGCGTGCCACCATAGGGCACGCAGAATGGTGTCGGTGAGTTGGTCGATGTCTGCGTCGGTGGGGGTCCCATCGGGGGCGTTGAGCTGGGACATGGCGTATTTCAGGTCCTCCTCCGGGGCCAGGGAGATGGGGAAGCAGACACTGTCAATGGGCCAGTCCAGGGCAGGCATGTCCTGTTGAGTCATGGCCATGCGTTCTATGGCGGACAGTTTCCCAAGCAGATCCCCGGTCATATTCAGAAACGAGTAGGGGTCTGGGCTGTAGCTTTCAAGAAACTGATACCGGATATTCTCCCAAAGGGGGGCTACGCTGCCCAGGGTGCGCACCGGCCAGCTGTTCTCCACCAGACCATCCTTTTGAGCAGTGGGCGCCCACTCCCAATAGGGCTTTCCCCGGTTCTGCACTCTGGGCCGAACCACATCCCACTGGTAGTCCTCGGTTAAAAACTGCCGGAGAAATTCGTAGGCCAGTTCCGGGTCGGCGGTGGTGCTGCCCACAGCTCCCCAGTAGGTCACCTGGGCCTGCACGCCGCCATCCGGTATGCGCATGGGGTACATGCGAAAATCGGTTCCGGTATACTTGGATACGTAAGCGGTGTCAAAAAATGTAGAAAGACTCCCGGTGAAGAAAGGGATTTCTTCTGTGAGCCAGTGAAAGTCATTTTGGAGATAAATGTCCATTAAGTTAAAGTGTTCCTGCTCCGTTGTGCCAATGTCGGCAGGACTATTGTTACAATAATTGTATTCTTCCAAAGAGCCATCCTCATAGATGGTCCAGTAAAAATCCCCCATATTTGCCTCCCGCCAGACGGCAAAGCGGCGGCTGTCCACAATATCACAGCGGGAGCGGAAGTCTGCCTGGGCCACAGCGGTGCCTTGCTGGCATAGCCTTAGATACTGCCCAAGCTGCTGATGGGATAAGAGTATCTGGCCGGTGGAATAGTCCACCAGAGGGGCCAGTAAATCCAACTGCTGGGGAAACGCCAGCCCGGCGCATAGGTCGAAGGGACTTTCTTGGCTGCATAAGGTTTGGGCGATGGTCAAAAAATCCTGGTGAAATAAGGCTTCGGGAATGCCCATGGACTGCACCCGCTCCGGCTGGGTGTAGATCACCGGCAGGTCAAACCGCAGAGGCAGCACCCAACGGTGGCCATCCCTGCATCCGGCTTCCATAATTTCCGGCTTCAGCGCTTCCGTATGGAGGGCCGTATCAGCATCATACAGGGTAGAAAGGTCATAGAAAACACTTAGTTCCATGGCTTGTGTAATGTCTTGGAATAGGGGATCTATGGTTACGTATAATGGTTTACTGGCCTGTCTTAAAATAGTTTGATTTCCTGTTGGAAGTAGGTACACATCCGGGCCTTCGCCGGACATGATCTGGGTGCGCAGGCGTTTCAGCCGGGTTTGGCGTGGTTCGTCATCCAGGGGGAGGATCTCCAGGTTGACGGTCACCTCAGGGTGGCTCTCAGCAAAGGCTTCCACGGCCATCTGGGCCTGATAGTTCATGCCGTCGGAGTGGCTCTCCTCTGTCAGCACCCAAAGCACAGGCTTTTCGGAAGCAGCCTGCCTGGCGCAGCCCCACAAAAGCAGGGAGATAACAAGTGTAACCGTTACAATATTCAATTGTTTCATGGAATAGTCCTTTCCTGAGAGAACTAAAAAGCGCAGACTAGAAGTCTGCGCTTTTTAGCTTATAAAACAAATATCGGTTGACCTAAAAACGCAAACAGAGTTTCAAAAACTTAGGACGCAGGATTAGGCGTGGAAAATACGTTTCCACAAAAATCGCACTTATAAGTGAGGAAATCCCTGTCAAATTTGATAACCCTCGTTGTGCCACCACACTTGGGACAAATCATCAAGGGATGCCTTGCTTCGGCCTCAGCAGCCATTGCGGGCATGACCAGAATGCTGGCCAGCATAACCAGTGCCAGAATCAATACAACGATCTTCTTCATAATAACTGCTCCTTTACTATAAATGATTACCAAAAACTGCCAGCGGCAGAAGAGAAGGTTTTTTCTCTTTTTCTTGAGTTCACTATATAACAAAACTTTTATGCTGTCAATGGGGTATAGGCATTTTCTATGGTATGTACAACAAAAGTAATAGAAAATTGTGCAAAATCGCCGCCCCTGCGTGGACAGGGGCGGCGGACTATGGGGCGTTCAGTGACACTTCTCCATAGCTGAGGGCCATGGTTTCGCCGTCGGGGCAGCGCACCAGCAGGCGGCAGCTGTCGTCGATTGCCTCGGCCACGGCGGGGCGGGTTTGGCCGCCCAGGGACACGGTGACGGCCTTGCCCAGCACCAGGCTTCGGCGGCGGTATTCATCCACGAAGTCCCGGCGCTCCGGGTGGGTGTAGCAGTCCCAGAAGCGGTTGAGAAATTCGGCGGCCAGCCGGTTTTTGCCGTCGTCCATAGGCTCCTCCAGCAGACTTCCGGCAATGGAATCCAGTTCCCCGGGAAAGCCGGCCTTGGGCGGGCAGAGGTTGACACCTACCCCCAGAATCAGGTATTCCAGAGCCCCGCTTTCCAGGCTGAATGCCCCCTCGGTGAGGATGCCGCAGATTTTCTTCCCGTTCCAGTACAAATCGTTGACCCATTTGATTTCGATGGGACTGCCGGTGAGGGCCTCCATAGCCTGGCACATGGCTACGGCCGCAGCGGCGGTAAGGGTTGTTGCCTGCTGCGTTTGGAAGGAATCCGGCCGCAGCAGCAGGCTGAGGTACAGCCCGGTATCCGGCGGGGAGAAAAAGCTGCGGCCCATCCGGCCCCGTCCGGCGGTCTGCTCCCCGGCCAGCACCACCGTCCCCTGGGGGGCACCCTGGTCCGCCTGTTGGCGCAGCAGGGTGTTGGTGGAGGACACGCTGGACAGTACCGTCAGGCGCAGATCCGGGTGGCGCAGGTACTTTTCGATGCCTTGGGCAGAGAGCAGATCCCCTTTCGGGGACAGGCAGTAGCCCCGGTTGGTGACGGCATCAATGGCGTAGCCCTCCTGCCGCAGGGCCTGGATGGCTTTCCAGATTGCCGCCCGGGACACCTGAAACCTCTGGGCCAGCTCCTCCCCGGAAAAATAAGCCCCTTTGTTCTGCTCCAACAGGGCCAGCAGCCGTTCCTTGGTGGCCATGGGATCGCCTCCCTTACCGCAGCTGCACGGCCTTGGCCAGCCGCTTGCTCAGCAGCAGGGCCAGGGCGATTTTTACCAGGTCCGGCACAACATAGGGGATGACACACCAACCCAGAGCCGCCGCCAGGCCAACAGGGCCGGAGGTGCGGGCGTAGACCTGCATAAACCAGGCGGTCCCGAAGGCATAGCACACCAGCAGTCCCAGCACCATGGACAGGGACAGGATCCAGGTCTTCCGGCCAAGGACAGCCTCCATGGCCCACATCACCAGGGCGGAGCCGAAAAAGCCCAGAATATAGCCGCCGGTGGTGCCCAGCAAAGCGCCGATGCCCCCGGAAAAGTTGGAAAACACCGGCAGACCCACGGCTCCCATCAGCAGATACACCACCACCGCCAGCGTGCCCCGCTGGCCCCCCAGCACCCCGATGGCCAGGAATACGGCGAAGGTTTGCAGGGTAAAAGGCACCGGCCCCAAGTTCAGGGAAATCCAGGAGCACAGGGCAATCAGCACCGCCGCCAGGGCAATATAGGCCATATCCACGGTGCGCAGTTTCTTACTTCTTTCCATGATAACACCCTCTCTTTTTGTGTTCTCATGGAGTATACCACGCCATGGGTATATTGTCAACCTACAAAAAAATAAGGTTTACAATTAAGACGAAAGCAGCGGCGCTCCCGGTTAGGAAGCGCCGCTTTTGGGGATAGACAATTAGAAACCGAAGTAACGCTTGGCGTTGTTGGAGGCGATGTCCTGCACCATCTGGCCCAGGGTCTCCATGTCGGCGGGGTACTCGCCGTTTTCCACCCAAGTGCCGATCAGGTTGCACATAATGCGGCGGAAATACTCGTGGCGGGTGTAGCTCAGGAAGGAGCGGGAGTCGGTGAGCATACCAATGAAGTTGCCCAGCAGACCCAGGTTTGCCAGGGAGGTCATCTGCTCGATCATGCCGGTCTTGGTGTCGTTGAACCACCAGCCGGAGCCGTGCTGGATCTTGCCCGGAACCTCAGGACCCTGGAAAGCGCCCAGGAAGGTGTCCAGCTGGGCATTGTCGCTGGGATTCAGGGAGTAGAGGATGGTCTTGGGCAGGGCGTTCTCCTGGTACAGCTTGTCCAGCACCTTCGCCAGAGGCTCGCCGGAGGCAGTGATGGCGATGCAGTCGAAGCCGGTATCGGGGCCGAGCTTGTTGAACATGGCGGTGTTGGGGTTACGCAGGCAGGAGAAGTGGATCTGCATGACCCAGCCCCGCTTGGCGTACTCCCGGCCGCAGTGCAGCAGCAGAGCGGTCTTGTAGGCATCCACTTCCCGGACGGTGAGAGCTTCGCCGGCCATGCCCTTCTTGAAGATGGCGGTCAGCTCCTCGTCGGTAGCCTCCACGTAGGGCACGTAGCCCAGGCCGTGGTCGGAAGCCCGGCAGCCGTTGGCGGCAAAGTGGTCGATACGGGCGGTGAGGGCCTTGCGGACACAGCCGATGCAGCCGAACTCAAAGCCAACCACTTCCTCCAGCTTGTGCATATATTCCACAAAGGTGGGCTTCTCAATGTCCAGAGCCTTGTCGGGACGGAAGGAGGGGCAGACCTTGGTGGTCATGGTGGGGTCGGCAGCCAGCTTGGCGTGGAACTCCAGGGAGTCGGTGGGGTCGTCGGTGGTGCCCACCATGAACACGTTGGACTGACGGATCAGGCCACGGGCGGTCATGTTGGGGTCGTTTTGCAGCTTGTCGTTGGCCAGGTTCCACACTTCCTCAGCGGTGTTGCCGTTGAGCACGCCCTCGTAGCCGAAGTAGCGCTTCAGCTCCAGGTGGCACCAGTGGTACATGGGGTTGCCGATGCACTTGGGCAGAGCCTCGGCAAACTTCTGGAACTTCTCCCGGTCGGAAGCGTCGCCGGTGATGTACTTTTCTTCCACACCGTTGCTGCGCATCACACGCCACTTGTAGTGATCACCGCCCAGCCAAACCTGGGTGATGTTCTCAAAACGGCGGTCCTCCCAGATTTCCTGGGGGTTGATGTGGCAGTGGTAGTCCAGAATGGGCATCTTGGATGCATAATCGTGATACAGGACCTTAGCAGTGTCGTTGCTCAGCAGAAAGTCCTGGTCCATAAACTGTTTCATGGGAATTACCATCTTTCCTTTTAATTTGTACAGGGCGGCAGGGCCGCCAGCCGTTGCGTGCTAGGTGCGGAGGGTGTCGCCGCTGCCCTTCGCCCGCTCGGTATCGCTACTGCGGTAGAGGAATGTTCCATACCGCAGGGCGGCAGGGCCGCCGGCCAATGCGTGTTAGGTGCGGAGGGCATCGTTACTGCCCTTCGCCCGCTCGGTATCGCTACTGCGGTAGAGGAATGCTCCATACCGTAGGGCGGCAGGGCCGCCAGCCAGTGCGTGTTAGGTGCGGAGGGTGTCGCCACTGCCCTTCGCCCGCTCGGTGTCGGCGGCGTGCTACCCTTGGCTCTCCCTTTGGGAGAGCTGGCAAAAATCTTTGATTTTTGACTGAGAGGGCCCTCACCGCCCAGTGTATGTACTGGGCACCTCCCCCAGAGGGGGGCAAGGGCCGCCTCTGGGGATTAGAACCAGTCGGCGTAGCCCAGGGAGATCAGGTGGTCACGGCTGTCACGCAGGCAGTCGAAGGGGTCACGGCCGTAGGAGTCGTCCTGCTCGATGAGGAAGTACTCAGCGCCGCTCTCCAGACCGGCCTCAATGCAGGCCTTCAGGGGCAGGTTGCCCTGGCCCAGCTCAGCGAACTGCACAGGCTCAGAGAAGAAGGCCTGGGAGAACTTCTTCATGTCGAAGCCCTGGCTCATGTCGGGCATGTTCACGTTGGCAATGCGGTAGTCCTTCAGGTGCAGCAGACGGACCACGCCGGCGTACTTCTTGATGAACTCCACGGGATTCTCGCCGCCACGGTGGATCCAGTGGGTATCCAGCTCGAAGCCCAGGTGGGGAGCATTCTGGCGCAGCACGTCCAGCAGATACTCGCCGTTGACCTTCATGAACTCCATGTGATGGTTGTGGTAGTACAGGTCGATGCCGTCTTCCTTCAGCCGCAGGGCGTACTCTTCAGCCTGCTTGGCGAAGTCGATGCACTTTTCCACGCTGCCGATGGCGTTCATGGGCATCATGCCAATGCGGAACATGTCGCAGTCCAGGGTGCGGGCATCGTCCAGCATCTTCTTGTAGTCGTCGGGGTTGCTCAGGTACTCGCCGGGCATACCGGGGACCATGGGGGCCACGGCAGCGGTCAGGGAGGAGATGTTGAAGTTCAGCTCGTCAATGGCCCGGCGGAAACCGGCCACGTTCTCCTTGGTCATGGGAACCTGGGAAACCTCAGCGCAGTGGTAGCCCAGATCCACCAGCTTGCCCATTACCTCGAAGGGCTCAAAGCTGGGCATCTTGGCAGGGGCGATGGTGGACATCTGAACGCCAATCAAACCTTTTTTGCTCATGGGAATGCACTCCTTTATATTATGTAAATTTTTACGGGAAACGCCGGCAGGGGACGATTACAGGGTAACCAAGGCACCGGTGTTAGCAGAACGGAAAATGGTATCCATCAGCCGGACCACCATAGCGCCGTCGCTGATGTGAATATAGTCGTCGGTATTTTCGGCCACGGCCTTGTAGAACCGGGCAATGAGCCGGGCGTGGGAAGCACCATAGTAGAACTTGATACCTTCCAGCTTGGGCGCCCGCACCAGCACCTCCCGGCTGGAATCCGGGTGGATGCGGTAGAGGGTGTTGTCCTCAATGTGGAACACGCCCTTTTCCATGGCGACCCGGATCTGGACGGATTCGTTGATCCAGTTGTTGTTGGTGGCGAAGAACAGGCCGTTGGCCCCGTTGGCAAATTCCAGCCGGGCGATGACGTCGCCCTCCACCTCCACACCATAGTCGTTGGTCTGGCCCACCACGGCGTGGAGCTTGGCCACGTCGCCGCAGAGGTAGTACAGCAGATCCAGGGTGTGCAGGGACTGGTTGATCATGGAACCGCCGCCGGCATACTTCCAGGTGCCCCGCCAGGGCTGGGCCTCGTAGTAGCCCTTTTCCCGCCGCCAGGGCACGAAGCCACGGGCGCCGATGACCTTGCCGTATTCGCCGGAGTCGATGATTTTCTTCAAAGCTTCGGTGGTTTCGTTCATCCGGTTTTGCAGGCACACGCCGATCTTTACCTCGGGATGGTCCCGCTCCAGCTGGCAGAACAGCTCCGCCTGCTGGGAATTGAGGGCGATGGGCTTCTCGCAGAAGACGTTGCAGCCCATTTCCACCAGCTCTTTGGTGACGGGGTAATGCAGGTAATGGGGCAGCAGATTGTGAACCACGTCGGGCTTGACTTCCTGCACCATCTGGTGATAGTCGGTGTAGAATTTAACGCCTTCGGGCACTTTTTCCGCCAAGGCTTCGTTGACATCACAGATCGCTGCCAGCTCCATGCCGGGGTTTCCGGCAATGGCATCGATATGGACAGCGGAGATGGTGCCAAAGCCGATGATTGCAGCTTTCATCATGTCGCAGCTCTCCTTATGGGGGAAGGCCCACAGCGGCGGGCGCCGCCGTGGGCCTTAGTTCAGAATGAATCAGTCACGGACAGGGAACTTGCCTTCGGCGGCAATCAGCTTGTTCAGCTCGGCGTTGTAGGCTTCCTCGTCGCAGGGCAGGTCAACGGTCTTGCCAGTCCATGCGGACAGCTGGGAAGCGTTGGCCAGGCGGACGCCCATGATGCCGTCCTCACCGGGAGCCAGCAGGGGAGAGCCGGTGAGCACATGCAGAGCGAAGTTCTCCATCACGGTGCCGTGCTGCACGCCCCAGCCGTCGGTGTTCTCGAAGGTCTCGATTTCGCACAGACCGCCGTTGCCGTTGCTGCGGGTCAGCATCATCAGCTCCATCATGGAAATGTTCTGGTTCATGTAGTCCTCGTCAACCCGCTTGCCGTCCTTGGCCATGCGGTAGACGGTGGCCTTCTTGCTGTCCTCCACCACGATCTTACCGCCGTCCAGGTCGATTTCCAGGCGGTCGGTGCCGATGGCATCGTGGGTGCAGGTGATGAAGGTGCCGGTGGCGCCGTTGGCGTACTCGGTCAGGATGGTGACGTCATTCTCAACAGCGATGTCACGATGGCAGCCGTTGATGTTCTTGGAAGTGACCTTGGTGGGCACGCCGCAGATCCACTGCCACAGGTCCAGCTGGTGGGGAGCCTGGTTGACCAGGACGCCGCCGCCTTCGCCGCCCCAGGTGGCACGCCATTCGCTCTGACGGTAGTAGGAGTCGGGACGCCACCAGGTGTTGATGATCCAGTTGCTGCGGCGGATCTGGCCCAGCTCACCGGACTCCACGATCTCCTTGATCTTCTGGTACAGCTTGTTGGTACGCTGGTTGAACATGATGCCGAAGGAGACTTCGGGGTGAGCCTTGGAGCAGTCGATCATCTTCTGGACGTCGGAAGCCCGGACACCGGCGGGCTTTTCGCCGATGACGTGCATGTTGTGCTCCATGGCGTAGATGGCCATCTCGTGGTGCAGGTAGTGGGGCACGGTGGTGATGACGGCATCGCAGTTGCCGGAGGCGATCATATCCTTGTAGTCTTCATAGACGGGCACATCGGGGTACTTGGCCTTGGCAGCCTCCCGCTTGGCGGGGTCGATGTCGCAGATAGCGCCCAGTGCGCAGTGAGGGGGAATCTCAGCGGCGGGCATACCAGCGAAAGAGGCGGTGCCGGTCAGGATGTTGCAGTAGCTGCTGCCCTGGGTACCGAAACCGATGATACCATAACGAATCTTGTCCATGTTGCATTCTCCTTACTCTTTTTGAAAAAGTGGGCGGTTCCGCCCCGGAGGGCAGAATCCAGTTTTCTTTTCGCAGCCGGAAGACTGCGGAAAATTTAAGTTAGATGGCCTTCAGAATGTCCACCAGGGCGTGGTACTGCATGGCGTAGCCCTCAGCGCCGTCCTTGGCCTTGTTGTGGGAGATAACCTTGCTGGCATCCTCCGTCTCCAGGCTCTGCAGGGTGTCGAACAGCACCAAATGGGGCTCCAGGGTCAGGAAGCCCTGATAGCCGTCCTCCCGGATGATCTTCTTCAGCAGCTGGGGGATCTGGCCGTCGCCGGTGCCGCAGAGCACATTTTCGTTGTTGCCCTTCACGGCATCCTTGATGTGGATGTAGACCACGTGCTCCTTCAGCAGCTCCCAGCACTGGGCGGTGTCCTCGCCGCACTGGACGAAGTTGGCGAAGTCGAAAGCGGCCTTGAAGTGGGGGCTGGCCAGGCGGTCCAGGATCACCTTGCAGCGGTTAGCGGTGTCGCCGTAGATATCCTTCTCATTCTCGTGGATCAGGATGACATCATACTTTTCCGCCACCTTGGAAAAGCCTGCCAGCTTTTCCAGCACCTGGTCGGTGAAGTCATCGGGGTTGCGGTCCTTGGGCATCCAGAAGCTGAACATCCGGATGTAGCGGCAGCCGCAGCTGTTGCAGATGCGGCACAGGGTATCCAGCTGCTGCAGCTGCTTTTCGTAAGCGGCCTGGTCGTCAATGTCGATTTTGCCAATGGGGCTGCCCAGGGAAGAGATCTTCACGTCGGCCTCCTCCAGCCGGGGCAGGATGTTCTGCTGGAACTCCTCCAGGGTATAGTCGGCAATGCCCTTGCCGTCAGCGGCCCGCAGGCAGATATAGTGCATCCCCAGCTCCTTGACCACCTTCAGCTGCTGGTCCAGGTCGGGGTGGATCTCGTCGGCAAAGCCGGAGATCACAATAGGATCCATCATGGGTCGATGCGCCTCCTTTTTATGGTTTTCACAAAATAGGGGTGGTATTTTTATGCAGGTTGTACAAATGCCTAAGGAAGAGCCTGCTGCCCCCTATTCTTTTTGTATACATCAACCATGATAGCATACTTTTTTGCAAACTTCATTGCAAAAGTTGCTTGACAGTTTGTAAATCTTGCTGTATGCTGTAGAAAAAAAGAGCCTGTTGGGACGGCTGCGCCGCTCCCGGGGCGGAAAGGATTTTTCCATGCCCACCAAGCCCCAGCGCTTTGAAACCCGGCAGTATATGCGCCGGGACAGCTTTGAAATCTTCCGCTACAAGGATGCCTATCTCAAGGAGGTGGCCCTGCACCACCACGATTTTTATGAGATCTACTTTTTCCTGTCCGGCAATGTGCAATATAATATTGAGAGCCGCAGCTATCTGCTGACCCCCGGGGACATTCTGCTTATCAGCCCCATGGAGCTGCACCAGCCGGTGTTTTCCCAGGAGCAGCGGGACTATGAGCGGATTGTGCTGTGGATCAACCAGCGGTATCTCATGGAGCTGTCGCCGCCGGGGGAGAATCTGGCGGCCTGCTTCGATACCACCGCCCCCGGCCACTCCAACCTGCTGCGGCCCACCACCGTCCAGCGGCAGCTGCTGTCGTTCCAGCTGGAGCAGCTGACCCGGGAATCCCAGGCCCAGGACAGCTACAGCGGCATTGCCTCCCTGACTTATATGGCCCAAATCCTCATCAGCCTGAACCGGCTGGCGGCAGTCACGGGGCAGGTCCCCCAGGCCCGGCCGGTGTCCGACTCGGTGGTGTACAGCGTGCTGGCCTATATCAACGAGCACTATTCTGAGGCCCTGACCCTGGACGACCTGGCCAACCGCTTTTTCATCAGCAAGTACCACCTGTCCCGGGAGTTTGGCCGGCTGGTGGGCACCTCGGTCCACCGCTACCTGATCCAGAAGCGGCTCGCCATGGCCAAGCAGATGATGTCCGGCGGCATGGCCTCGTCGGAGGTGTACCAGCACTGCGGCTTTGGCGATTATTCCAATTTCTACCGGGCCTTCAAGGCGGAGTACCAAATTACCCCCAAGGAATTTGCTGCCCGCCTGAAAACCCCGCCGGCAGACCCGTTAGGCCACCTGCTTCGGGACCAGGCAGACGTGGCAAACCGGGGGTAGAGCCGCCGGAGCATGAAAACAAAAGGGTTTGCCGTCTGCGGTGTACAGACAGCAAACCCTTTTCGGCTGCTGGGGAAGTGGGGCAACGCTTTAGCCGGCACCCCAAGAGTGGGTGATCAAGGTATATTCGCAATCGCTTTATGGAGAATGCGATGCAGGAGCAAATGCACATTAGTGGATAGCGAGAATAAGTACTCACTGCTCGTTATCTACCACCTTCTTGCAGCCGCAAGGGCGGGAGAACCGCCGGAAAAATGCCCAGGTTGCTCTAGCCTCATCGTAGATGGCGCCATGAGGCATATCTCGTATCTGTGTAAAGCAGAATCTGGGTTGTCCAGCTAGATTGTGATAGACATGGTGGCTACTTTTTCGCCGAGGAGAGCAGACAGACCGCAATTGCCCATGGCAGCTGCCACACCAATGACGGAGGCCATCATGATCATGACGGGGGAGAACATATTGCCAATCATTTCCTTAAAGCTCAGCGCACCGATACACAGGAATACACCGGCAATCACTACGGGCAGAGCATAGCCAGATTCGCCAGGCAGTTTGTCTAGGAACATCATAGCTACGACCATCAGAATGTAGCCAATATAAACGACTTTCTGCTGGAGAGCGGACATGGTGGGAACGAATTCCTTCTTTTCGGGAGCAGCTTCCTCTAGTTGCGTGCCATGGATATCACGATTTGGCAGCAGCTTATGGCCGATAATAGACCAAACCAGATAAATGGCAGACCAGATGATATTCATCAGACAGAACTTGCCGATAGAGACAGTTATATCACTGCCACCAGCATTGGTAACCAAAGAAGCGACTAGGCCGGTATAAAGAACGACACCCTTGGGCAGCCAGCCGGCCATGCCGCTGGCAAAGGCGGCAGGCAGCAGGATTCGAGAATTGGGTAAATTCTTGTTGTAGGGGATGGTGGCAATGATGGAAATAACCAGAACGTAGTAAGCAGTACCACTGATAACGTTTCCGATAGCCATAATAGCAATGATCAGCAGGGCGAATCCCATGATTCCGCCTTTGGCGGCTACCTTACCCAGCGCACCTTGCAGATCATAAATAAATTTCGTTTTTTGAAGTGCTGCCATACAGGCCATAAAGCCCATAATCATAATTACATTTTTGTCGGTAAAACCGCTGAATGCAGTAGCGATATCTGCCTGTCCAAAAATAACCAGCAGCGCAGCAGCCAGCAGTGCCGGCGTACCGAAGGGCAGCTTGTCACTGATAATCACAATAACCATCAGTGCGATAATTGCAAGTGTAATAATCATGGATAGTGTCATAAATAGTTACCTCTTTCTTTTTACCGTAAGGATGGATATACCTTCACCCCAGGATGGGGTATAAAACTCTTTTTGCATCTAACACCTCCATTTCATCTTCCGGTGAAGACAGCTTTCGGGAAACATTCTCCAGCAGTCCTGAATCTCCGAATCCGCCTGATTTGGAAATCAAGTACCGCCATTGCCCACGGGTGAAATATTTTGCAAGAACAACACCCGGAAAAAGCTCCGTTACCGGGATAATCGTTTCAATGCCCAAAGCTTGGATTACTGCATACAGCGTGTCACCGCCAATAATAAAAAGAACTGCATCGTGCACCTGCTTACTAACATCATTGACCACACTACTCATTTTTTTGGCAACGATCTGACTGCTTGCTACAGCATCCTCGATATGCGAATTCACGTCAGTGGAACCCGTATCCATAACTACAATCGGATGATGTTTGGCTGCATCCAAAACTTTTGCAACAAGCCCTTCTGGCTCTTGAAAGCGGCCGTCCAGAAGAAGATGGAACCGAGGGGCTCCGCTACGTTCTGCTGTCTCGCATTGCCGAAGGGAGATGGGATTGATACTGCCACAGAACACAATTATTTTCTTGGGTACAGAGACAGTTTCCTGCTGGATTCGCTCCAATAGGAGGGCTTGGGGCAGTGCAGAAGCCAACCCAGCACAGCCAGCTATTACCTTTGCGCGCACTCTGCCAAATAAGTGCATGGCAATGCTCTTGATTTCATCATCTGTCTCTGCATCAAAAATAGCAATACCCTCTGGGTAAAAGGTCGTTTCGGGATTGGCAAGGTAAGCTTGTACAGACGATGTCTCTCCAATGATTTGTGCGATATCAGAGTGCCGTACTGGATTGAAGGGATCAGTACCAAATACACTTTCTGCGACTGGGGTACTGCCGTCAATCAGCTGTATGCCATTCCGGGTCACACGCCTCATTTGCGGAAATGCTGGGACAAAGTAAAGTGTTCGCTCTCCTGCTGCGGTCAGCACCGCTTCTAACTCCGCACCAAGATTGCCACGAAGCGCACTGTCGGTTTTTTTGTAGATACAGGTGAAGCGGCAATCTGCTGCTTTTTGCACCAAACCATGGACACTTTGATAGGCCTCAATACTGGACAAATGGCGGGACGGTACCACTGTTACTTGAACGGCAAAGCGGGATGCATCGCAGTTGGTTAAAAAATAGTCGCCCTGCCCAATGCAGGTAGAGATTCCGGCTGAAGCAAACATAACCCCTGCATCCAAAGCTCCGGTTAAATCATCCGCAATCAGCAGCACTTTGTCCATTCCAATTCACCCCATTTCCTACAAATTTATTCTGTAAGTATCTTACCAATAAAGTGCTCTATATGCAATTTACTCAGGAATCCAAAAGCGTTCACTTTTGCAACAGTTTGAAAAAGTCTCTGGACTATTTTTGTATGATTCTACCTAAAAATTTCCGAAGACAGCTCCGTCTATATGCACTTAGAATAAGTTTTACCTATTGACAGATTTGCCTTGTTGGCTTATTCTACCCATATCCCCAACGCTAGGAGTGAGACCGATTGAAAAATACAATGAACGTTTTGTTCATTTCACCCTTCGAAAATATGCGCCAATCCATACTTAGGATTGCAAAGCGCTATCCTAATATTGAAACGACAGTTCTGATTGGCAACGAAGGTGTGGGGAAGCAAATTGCTTTGGAGTCCTACGCTGAAAATTATGACTGCATTATCTCCCGGGGTAATACCGCTGCGCTGATTCGACAGGCGGTATCTATCCCTGTAGTGGAGGTGCAGGTTACACTATATGATATACTTGGCTCTCTTTCCGATGCAATTAAACTGCCAGAACGTGTAGGTGCTGTGGGGTATAATACTGTGGTTTCCGGCTTGGATTCTCTGAAGCGGTTTCTGCCTTTCCAGTTGGAAATTTTCGGATTTGACCAACCAAACCAACTAGAGGACATTTTCTATCAATTGAGACAAAGAGGAATCCACACCATTGTTTGCGATACTATCACTTATCAGCTGGTTTCCTCACAAGGCTTTGATTCTTACATTCTCCACTCCAGCGAAGAGAGTATTTGCTATGCCTTTGACCAGGTGATGCTGCTCTACCAGTCTATTCGCTCTACTTTGGAGGAGAATCAGCTACTGCGGCGACTTGCCGCAGTCAATAGCGAAAGCGGAACGGTTGTATACGCACAGGACCGGAAACTATACTATTCTACCCTTTCGGAGCAGGATGCATTTATCTTGGCTACGCTTCAGGAGCGATTGACAGATTTTGAAACCCATGACAGATTCAAAATTGTAAAACAACAATCCGGCTATACATATCGGATATCCGCCAAAAGAGTATCTATCAGTGGCCTGACCTACTATGCCTATTTTATCAGCCGGAAAACCCCGGACATGCAATACCTTCATAAGGGAATCCGCTATACTACGGAGGCTGCAATCCGGGAAGAAATGCAGCAGAGTGTTTTTGGTATTGCCAATTTGAAGCGCTATTACTCAACGGAGTTGAACCAAGCTCTGTCCCGCCGGAACCCTGTGCTGATTTTCGGCGAGGTGGGTGTTGGCAAAAATCACCTGGCGGAAATGATTTATCTAAATAGCCAGTATACCAAAAATCCGTTTGTCTACATCGACTTTACGCTGATGAATAAGCAGACGTGGAATTTTCTGATTACAAAAAATGAGTCTCCTTTGTGTGACAGCAGCAATACTCTCTTCCTGAAAAACATTGACGCACTGGATGCCGATCAGTTGACTCAGCTATTAGCTGCACTGATGGAGGGAGATGTTGCAAAGCGAAATCGAATCTTGATATCTTGTTCTTCCAGAAGGGAGCGACCCAATTTAACCCACTTGATGCGCACAGCGGATTATTTATCCTGCTTGACTATCAATATGGCATCCTTGCAGGGGCAGTATGGTGTCATTGAGTCTTCTATCAACCTGCTGTTGGCTGATTTTCGGGAGAAGCAGCTGTCACAGGTTGGGGAACCTGAGCCTGAAGCTATGTCGATGCTGCTGCACTACAGCTGGCCGCAAAACTACAACCAACTGATCCGAGTGGTAAATAAAGTGGCTACATTGGCCGGCAGCGGGCCTATTACAAAAACTATGGTATCCGATGCTCTGACCACAGAGATGTATTTTACCCAAGGAGAGACGGACTTTGTTGCCAATACTTTTCTGGACTTGACTAAACCGCTGAATGAAATTAACGAAGACATTGTACGGATACTACTGGAGCAGAATAATGGGAATCGTTCCCTTACGGCAAAAAGTTTGGGAATCAGCCGCACCACCATGTGGCGGATTCTGAAAGAACAAAATGCCCCCAAAGAAGGGATGTGACAATATTCGTCTAGGAGATTCTTTTGTAAGCTGAAGGCAAAATTGAGAAGGGATGATTTCTTTTTTAGAAAGAAACGTATTCGTTATTTGCCGATTTTTACGACATTTTTACGGTATAAGATAAAAATTATGAGAGGGGGTATTCCATGCCTGAAAAACCGGAGAAAACGCCATGCAGCATTGCGCTGCTGGCCCATGTGGATGCGGGGAAAACTACCCTGAGTGAGGGGCTTTTGTATACTGCCGGGGCACGGCGGGCCTTGGGGCGGGTGGACCATGGGGATGCCTTTCTGGATACCCACAGCTTGGAGCGGGCCAGGGGGATCACCATTTTTTCCAAGCAGGCCCGGTTGGAGACGGCGAACCGGCAGATGGTGCTGGTGGATACCCCGGGTCATGTGGATTTTTCCACGGAGACGGAGCGGACCATGCAGGTCCTGGACTGTGCGGTGCTGGTCATCAGCGGCACCGACGGCATCCAGGCCCACACCCTGACTCTGTGGCGGCTGCTGCAGCGGTATCAGGTGCCCACGTTTCTGTTCCTGAACAAAATGGATTTGCCGGGCACGGACCGGCAGGCCCTGATGGCCCAGCTGCAAAGCAAGCTGTCGGCGGCCTGTGTGGACATAACCGCCCCGGATGGGTTGGAGCAGTGCGCCATGTGCGACGAGGCCCTGCTGGAAACCTATCTGGAAACCGGGACGGTGACACCGGGAAACCTGCGGGAGCTGGTGGCGGCCCGGAAGCTGTTTCCCTGCTGCTTCGGTTCGGCGCTGAAATTGCAGGGGGTGGACACCCTGCTGCACCTGCTGGACGAATTGGCCCCCCGGAGGACATACCCGGAAGCCTTTGCCGCCCGGGTGTACAAGATTTCCTGGGATGCCCAGGGAAACCGGCTGACCTGGCTGAAGGTGACAGGCGGCACCCTGGCGGTGCGCCAGAGCCTGAGCTATACCAACGCCGCCGGGGAAACGGTCACGGAAAAAGCGGTGCAGCTGCGGCTGTACTCCGGGGAGAAATTTACCCTGGCAGACACGGCCCAGGCAGGACAGCTGGCGGCAGTGACCGGATGGAGCCAGACCTGGGCTGGACAGGGCCTGGGGGCGGAACCGGCGGGGCTGGGTGCGGTGCTGGAGCCGGTGATGACCTATCGGGTGCACCTGGACTGCGACCCGGCCCTGGCCCTGCCCAAGCTGCGGCAGCTGGAAGAGGAGGACCCACAGCTGCATCTGCTGGCGGAGAACGGCCAGATCCATGTCCAGCTGATGGGCAAGGTGCAGCTGGAAGTGTTCCGCAGTCTGGTGCGCCAGCGGTTCGGCTGGGACATTACCCTGGATGACCAGCGGATTTTTTACAAGGAGACGATCCTGGACACGGTGGAGGGCGTGGGCCACTTTGAGCCGCTGCGCCACTATGCGGAGGTGCACCTGCTGCTGGAACCTCTGAGCCAGGGCAGCGGCCTGGTGTTTGACACCGTGTGCCCGCTGGATGTTCTGGACGGAAATTATCAGAATTTGATCCTCACCCACCTGGGGGAGAAAATTCACCGGGGCGTGCTCACCGGCGCACCCATTACGGATATGAAGATCACGCTGCTGGTGGGCAAGGCCCATCTTAAGCACACGGAGGGCGGCGACTTCCGGCAGGCCACCTACCGGGCGGTGCGCCAGGGGCTGATGCAGGCGAAATCCCAGCTGCTGGAACCCTGGTATGCCTTCCGGCTGACCCTGCCCTCGGCCCAGGTGGGCCGGGCCATCACGGACATCCGGGCCATGGGCGGGGAATTTGACCCGCCGGAGGCGGAGGGGGTGCTGTCCACCCTACAGGGCCTGGTGCCGGCGGGAGAGGTGCGGGACTATCCCGAGGTGCTGGCGGCCTATACACAAGGCCGGGGCCAGATGCAGCTGACCCTCCACGGCTACGCCCCCTGCCACAATGCCCAGCAGGTGATTCAGGAGACGGCCTATGACCCGGAAGCGGACCTGGAAAACACGCCGGACTCCGTATTCTGCGCCCACGGCGGCGGCTTTCCCGTGAAGTGGAACCAGGTGCGCTCTTACATGCACCTGGACAGCGGCAGAAAAGAAGCCCAGCCGCCCCAGATCCTCCACCGCCAGCCCTTGGAAGACCGGGAGCTGGAAGCCATTATGGAGCGGGAGTTCGGCCCGGTCCGCACCCGGCTGTACACGCCGCCCAAGCCCCGTCCGGCCACGGAGGAGGTGGTGATCCGGCCGCCCAAGGACAAGTATCTCATTGTGGATGGCTACAACGTGATTTTTGCCTGGCCGGATTTGGCCCAGCAGGCCCGCAGCGACCTGGATGCCGCCCGGCGGCAGCTGTGCGACCGGCTCAGCAGCTACGCCGGCTTTACCAAGTGCCGCCTGGTGGTGGTATTCGATGGCTACAAGCAGCCTGGCCCGGGGGAGAAGACGCACCTGAACAATATCCAGGTGGTCTACACCGCCCAAGGCCAGACGGCGGATGCCTACATTGCGGCCCTGGCCCATGAAATCGGCCCCAGCTACGCCGTGCGGATTGCCACATCCGATGCCCTGGTGCAGCTGTCGGGGCTGGGCAGCGGCGTGCTGCGGATGTCTGCTCGAGAGCTGGAAGAGGAAGTCTGCCGTGCCCAGGAGCAAATGCGGGCGCATTTTCAAAAATAGGGAAAAATATTTTGAAAATCTCTTTGCAGCGCCATGATTTTTCGATATAATGAAGGTATTCTACTGAAGGAGGATTTCCCTATGAACCAATACCCCGTATCGGACGACCCCAAAACCCAGGAGAAGATTCAGCAGATCGTAAAGCGGGACAGCAAGGTGGAGCATATTTTCCGGCTGATCCTGCACCTGATGGAGCGGCTTATTGCGGTCATTGCCATCATCGGGCTGCTTGGCTCACTTGGGTTGGAGGTTGTGGAGATGCTTTCTGGCCTGCACTATTTTTCCGATGTGAGCCACATGCTCCACAACCTGCTGAATATTGTGGTGGGCGTGGAGTTTGTGCGAATGCTCATCGACACCACCCCGGCCAACATTTTGGAGGTGCTCACCGTGGCCATCACCCGGCACGTCATCCTCAGCCACGATGACCCATGGAGCAACCTGGCCTGCATCGCCTGCATCGCCGGCCTGTTCGCCATCCGCCGCTTCCTGATCCGCCGCAGCGAGCTGAAGGAAGAAATGGTGGAAATGGAATAAGCGGCGTGCCGCCGCCGTCAATGCGAGCCTGATACCCTGATGGTAGACCCACGCCATTGGGGGACACCCGGTTCGATACTGCTCATTATTTTGGGACAAACGGGACGTGCCTTTCGTAGGGCGGGGGCACGCCCCCCGCCGCCTACGTGGGTTTGTTTTGGCAGTTCCCCTGTTCGATATAAGGCGCTAAAACGGAAAAAATCCTTCCCCCGGGGGAAAGGTGGCTCGCCGCAGGCGAGACGGATGAGGAACGGCGAAACCTCCCGAAACGGATGCACCCCAACTAAACGCACCCCACTTGGCTCTCCCCCTGGGAGAGCTGGCGGCGAAGCCGACTGAGAGGGGCGGCGTGGCGCCGCTGACAATTACGAGTCTGATACCCTGACAGTAGACCACCACCTTTGGGGGTCACCCGGTTCGATACAGGGTGGTGGACGGAGAAAAAACCTTCCCCCTCGGGGGAAGCTTTTTTGTATATCCGAAAACCACTCGTACAACGAGTGGTTCTCGGATATACAAAAAAGGGAGTGGAAAAATTCCACTCCCTCTTTGAAAATGCTGGTGATATCTTACTTGAAGTAACGGTCCAGCAGGCCCTTCAGAGCCTTGCCGTGGCGGGC